>Ga0207686_10000040_pt1 | contig 125321 bp, 122 predicted proteins | sample KBSM24metaG_FD_184396 | JGI IMG/M metagenome (GOLD analysis project Ga0207686, IMG submission 184396) | Miscanthus rhizosphere microbial communities from Kellogg Biological Station, Michigan, USA - KBS M2-4 metaG (SPAdes) (version 2) | ecosystem: Host-associated > Plants > Roots > Rhizosphere... | reverse complement strand
GGGCTGTGTTTAATACTTGGAGGATTTGTTCTTCTGTAAATCTTTTCTTCATAGTTCGTGACCCTTTGGGTTACAGTTTATCACGAACCTTAACTTTCTTATGGACTAGTTTTTGGGGAGCAGGTCAGGTCAATGCAGAGGACAACCAAGCATTCCCAAACCTTTCTTGAAAAAGCTCCGGAGTTTGATACTTGGGATTTCGAATTGCTTCTCTAATTTTATCATCAAACTTTAAGCCTGAAGTGTCTTCTCGATAAAGAGGATTTCTTCTAAAAATTTGATGATGTTGCTCAGTGTAAAGATTCAAAAGATCTTGAGCACGATACTCTGGTAACCTTGGTTCATCAAGACGCGGTTTCGTTAAACCCAAGGTTAAAATCCCTCCCGTTGATGTTCCTCCAATCAGCTGAAATAGACTTGCAATCGGTTCATTTGTGAACCTTTCAATTGCGACTAATATTGTTGCTGGAATAATCCCTCGAATTCCACCCCCGTCTATCGATAAGATAGGATAAATGCTACGCTGCTGGAAGCGAGTTGCCTCTAACTCATCGGATGGAGAAACAGAAGTGTTGTAGGTGTCTACCACATTATCTCGATGCTCCACAAAATATCGGGTTAGAAATTTTTGATTGGAAAAATAAACACACTTTTCAACTTCTTTCTCTAAAACAGGATCCAATTCCTTAGACAGCTCACAATTAATCAACCCTATCTTGCCTTGAATGGAAAGGACATCTGAACTCCCACTTGCATCAAGAAGGCTTTCTCTTAATGGAGTAAAATGAGAGCGGTATAACTCGACTAGACGCTGTCTGATCCTATTTGTGTGCTCTTCCAGCGTCCGACATCTCTCAGGCAGCATCAGCTGGATCGTCAGTATTAGATGCCGACTCAAACGATGTAATTCTTCGATTGTTGTTTGAAGTTGGATAGCCTCTTCCATTGCATTGAGTATACCTCGATAAGCTGCAGTAGGATCTCCTCTTCTGTCTTGGTTGATGGAAAGGCAATAGTTTTTCAGCAACGCTGCTAACTGTTTTTCGAGAGATGAACTTATTTTTTTAATGTTATTCTTCTTCCTAATACCGGAGGGCATTTCGTGTTTAATTAAAGTAAAACATCGACCAATCAGTTCAAGCTCCGTAAATGTTACTCCCCTTCGAAGTGCAGACTCCATTAATCCTAGAAATTCCTGGTAAACAACAGTTCTTGTTCCTACAGATTGATTGGCATGTGAACAGAGATTTCTCAGCAGCTGCAGACAAGCTGAACTGGGTTGAAAGAGAAAAACCTTTTCCAAAGCTTCTTTAATGGTTTCTCTTTCTTTAATCTCGCTTGGAATGTTTTGGATGAGAGTCAATAAATTACAGCTCAAACTATCAACTTCTTCTGAGGTTAATTGACCCTGAGCTGCTTCACTTAAACGATTTAATAGATCTGTGTATTTGCTGTCTCGACTTCCGTGCTGCTTATTGATTTGGTCACAATAAGATTGTAATGAACTTTGATTCCAAGGAGGAGTTGAAAGATGAGAACTAGATGATGGTTGTACACTATTTAGTGTAGCTTCATTTAACCGGGTTGGTGGAATAGACATGTTTACCTCCATAGCCAGCTATTTAGATAACTAGGATACTGTAGAAACGATTTTTTAATAACAAAATTTTTGGTAGGCCTAAACATAGTGCTCAGAAAGATACGAAGCGCAGGTAAGTGAGAGACAAGGAGCCGCCGAAGACGGGTCAGCGATGCAGGGCGGCGTAGTAGACCGCCTGCCTCTGCGAGCAGCTTTCAGCGCTACATGTTTAGGACAGTTTAGGACTACCAAAATGGCCGAGATACCCAGGGAAACCCAAGCTTTTCGCATCGGTTAATATTGGCTTTAAGTCCGGGAAACGATTCTTCCAGCAAATTGAAAAAAGCTTTTTCCTCTGTCATGTATCTTTCCTAGAAGATAAGTCTGCCAGCCCACGTTTATAATCGGCAATAATTTCATCGATGATCTGCCAGCACTGTGTCCCTTCAACTGTATTTGATTTGACAAGACCAGCTGCAATGATGAGGGCTTTCCATAAAGCCCACGCACGACCACGGTTCCATGTATCAGTGTCGAGATGAAGTGTGGCTTGAAAGATATGCCGGCTTTCTTTTCTAAATAGAGTCCAAGCAATCGCTAAATCACACGCTGGGTCACCGATGGTCAGCTGCCCAAAGTCGATAACCGCGCAGAGCCTGTCGTTTTTGATAAGCAGATTGCCAGCGCTAATATCACCATGCACCCATACGGGTGGACCTTGCCAACTTGTTGCTAAAGCTGTTTCCCAGATTTTTGTTACCGTCACATCATCAATTCTATTTTTTAGAAGAGTAATAGCTTGCCGAGTTTCAGCATCATAGACAGAAAGAAAGCCACCTCGAAAGAAACTATGAGGCCCCGGCAAAGGACCTCCTGATGCATTAATCCGATGAAGCGCATTTAGAAATTGTGCTAGATCGGTTGCAAGCTGCTCTAAGTGGATGGTAGGAGCAGATGCTGCTGAGTCGCCCTCGATCCAACGATAGATCGACCATTTCCAGGGATAACCTTCCCCTGGTTCTCCTAGAGCTAACGGAACAGGAATGGAAAGTGGGAGCTGTCGTGAGAGTCTGGGAAGCCAAAATTGCTCCTTTTCAACTTGAGCGGCGTATTCTTTGCTACTTGGCAGCCGCACAAGCATATTCTTGCCTAAATGGAAAGTTCTGTTGTCCCAACCACTCAGAGCCACCGGGCGGATAGAGAGTCCCTTCCACTGCGGAAACTGTGTATCGATCAAATGACGTACAAGGGCAGTCGTGATCTCGATGGGTTCGTGATTCATCGCAACTTTTTCTTTACCAGGTGAGAAATTTGCCTCTCGATTTGTTTAGGTGAAAAACTTTTGTAGCTCGCCATAAGGCACGGCTTTCTCGGTGAGTTTGTTGTAGGTGCCTTGCTGAAGCAGCTCGGTGGAGATGGATTCTAGGGTTCCCAAGGTCGCTCGCATTGCTGCGGAGCCTAAGCTTAATCTTCTCACTCCCATGAGATTGAGTTCAGCAACCGAAGGCATCCCAGGCCCAGCTAAGAGATTCACAGGCCCTGGAATCGCTTTAACCAATCGAGTTAATACTTCTTTGTCTGTCACTCCAAAGATAAAGATACAATCTGCGCCTGCTTCAAGGTAGGCGTGGGCTCTTTTTAGAGTCTCTTCTGCAGCCTTTTGAATATCATAGATTCCGAGGTAAAAGAGGTCGATTCTAGCGTTAATCACAAGTGTCTTTTCTGCAGCAGTCACCATGTTGCGAATCGCACGAATTTTAGCTACCTGTGAAGAAATATCCAAAATGGGGGAATTCTTATTTCCCGTCGAATCTTCAATATTGATTCCGACGACTCCCATATCCATTACTTCTTTGACAACTTGTAAAACTTTTGCAATCTCTTGGCTGTACCCTGCTTCAATATCCGCTGTTACAGGAAGTTTAACGGCCGAGACGATGCGTTGAATGGCATCCATCATTTCTCGCACGGGAATCTGCTCCCCATCACGGTATCCCAAAGAAGCGGCTATGCCGGCGCTGGTTGTTCCTATTGCAGAAAAGCCTGCTTTTTCAAAGACGCGGGCCGAGGCAGCATCCCAAGCATTTGGAAGGATAAAAAGGTCTTGCCTATGATGTAAGGCCTTGAAAGCTTCTACTTTGGCTTGTAGAGACGTTACGAGGGTGGTTGCCATCTGTTTTTCCTCCATTTTTGAAATTCAAAAAGGCAAGTTTACTGAACTTTGTTGATCTTGAGCAAGGTTTTCCACCTTGTTATTCAATTGGGAAGGCGTGATGACTGTGGTGCTTCCTTGTAGTCCCGCTTGGCATCCCGAGCAGCATGAAGTTCAGCTCAATTCACCTTAACAATCATCTCCTGGAGTCTCATAGGCTGCATATTTCAATGCCTTGCCACGACATTTATCAGCGGGATACTTTCGCTTCATCTTCTCAACTTTTTGGTAAGCAGCTTCAATGGGATCGATTTCGAGCTTATAAGATAAATATAGGATTGCCTTAAAGACATCTGCTACTTCATCTCGGATGGCTTGCAAGGTCTGAGGGTCTGGATGATAGCTTTGCTCTTCGCTCATCCATCGGAACAAATCAAGCAATTCGCCTGTTTCGGATGCAAGATCCATCACTAGGTTTTTAGGGGAATGAAATTGTTCCCATTCTCGCGTGCGGTAGAAATCAAGAAGCGATACCAAAACTTGTTGGTGTGGGGCCTCAAGCTTAGATAAGCTATATTTCTCAAAGAAAGCAATTGCAGGAGAAAATAAGGGCTTAGGAAGAGCATTTATAGAAAACCATTGCCACTCTTCGCATTTGTTAGGCTCCAGTAGCTGAGGCTCTCCTTCAAATTGATCAACAACAGCAAAAAGAGTGATGTAATGCTTGGTTCCATCGATGACGTCATTACTCCAGATACCCGTCTGTATGGAGAGAGCTTTTAGGCCGGTTTCTTCAGTAAGTTCACGTGCTGCACAATCTTCGACTGATTCTCCAAATTCAAGATGTCCGCCCGGCGGAGCCCAATCACCAGCACCATGAGCCCCTTTCCGCTTACCAAGGAGAACCTTTCCCTCCTTGAGCACAAAGACTCCAACTCCAACTCTGGGCTTTACTTTCTCCATTTGACCTTCCATAGCAACTCATTTCGAGACCAAAATACTACAAACTAAAATAAGAAAAACAGCCACTTTTTTTCAATAACCCACGAGACGCTATGGAAACGCATGAAATGGTGGGGAAAAAGGTTCGCTTAGCAATCAAAGACATCGGGGGCACGCTTCCTGAAAACATCTCTCCTGCCGAACCGATTAAAGAGGTAAAGAAACGACTTAAAACCTCTCAACCTGTTTTGGGGCTAGATCACAAAGATGCGACAGGGTTGAGCTCTTCTGACAGTGTAGAATAGACATCTCAGACCATTTTGTCGGCGCCGCCAATATGATCGGTATCACCAATCAATCCTCCACATTCAATTTGCTGTCCCATTTTTGTCCCATCATTTGCAACCTTTGGCAAAGAATTTCCTTATCGGGTAACATATGCCCACTATATTTATTTTTCATCCAAGAATGTCTATGGATAATGAACTAGAACAACAGCCATCAAAGATAGCCATCTTTAAGGGCAAACAAATCCGAAAGACCCTCCATCAAGGTGAGTGGTTCTTTTCGATTATCGATATCATAGCAGTTTTAACTGAGAGCCAGAACCCACGTCGGTATTGGTCTGATTTAAAAGCGCAACTCACTGAAAATGAGGGTTTTGTTCAACTGTACGGAAAAATCGTACAGTTGAAATTATTGGCCCCCGATGGAAAAATGCGCGAGACTGATACAGCCAATACCGAAACCATTTTCCGTATTATCCAGTCCATCCCATCTTCCAAGGCAGAACCCTTTAAGCGATGGCTTGCTAAAGTCGGTTATGAACGGATTCAAGAAATAGAAGACCCGGAATTAGCTGCAAAACGAGGCCGGGCAATCTACAAGGCTAAGGGGTATCCTGATGATTGGATTGAGAAACGGATGCGTGGAATCGCTATCCGAGAACAGTTGACAAACGAATGGGAAAAACGGGGAGTTAAGGAAGAAAGAGAATACGCAATCCTCACAGCAGAAATCGCTGATGCAACCTTTGGCCTCAAACCCTCTGAACACAAAAAGCTAAAAGGCCTTAAAAACCAAAACTTGCGCGACCATATGACTGATCTTGAGTTGATTTTCACTATGTTGGGAGAGGCGTCGACAACGGAAATCGCTGTTCAAAACGATGCTCAAGGATTCCATCAAAACAAAAAAGCAGCGCGAGAAGGTGGAGAAATTGCTGGTAATGCAAGAAGAGAATTGGAGCAAAAAAGTGGTCGCAAAGTTGTTAGCAAATCCAACTTTCTAGACGTTAACCCAGTAGAAGCCGATCTAATCGAGGAAAAATAGAAAACCCGGAAGTTTTTAACTTCCGCGTTGCTTCCGGGTTATGTTCCGGGTGCCTTGTTTTGCGAAAATAGTCATAAGAGAACCTGTGAAATATCCACCTACGCTTTTGATCCTCAGAAGAAATTCGTTCTTAAGTGAGATTTCTCTAAATGGGCGCAAAAAGCCCCCTTTCCAGGGGAATTTGCTTTTTTAAGATGCTGCTGAAGAGCGGGTCTTAAAAAATGCGACTCCTAGTAAGGCAACGAGAATAGCGCCAACTGCACCCACCAAAAAATAGTTAGATTTTTTCTCTCTTGATCCAATTTAGATTTGTATTCACCCACAAGAGCTCCACAAACAGCAACTGGTGATTGGTTATCAGAAGAGAAATTGCAATAACCCACTTACACACTTACATATACGTATAGACTGATTAGTAAATGGCACACTTGCGGCACATTCAAAAGAAAAAGCAGAAAGCAAAAAAGAACTTTAGAGACGATTGTGGGGTAAATATGGGAGCGGGAAATTATCGCAGTTTGTCAATTCAAAGTGTGCCAGCAGTGTGCCACAAGCTTTGAAAGCGGCCGATTTTGAACTCAACTTTTGATTCAAATTTCGGCCCATTTTCTATAGAGAAATGCTCGGAACAGGAGTCGAACCTGCACCCGCTATTAACGGAGGGGATTTTAAGTCCCCAGTGTCTACCATTCCACCATCCGAGCAGGAGTAGACTTCTATCTGAGGGATAAAAGTCTACTGGGAGAGGCTGATTCTATCAAGAGGTAGTTGCAAGCTCGCTTTGGAGTCCAAATTCGATGATTTTCGATCAGGTTTGATTTTTGCGCAAATTGACATACTCGATTGAGAGTAGGCGATTTGCGCAGAATCCAAACCTGATCGAAAAGCGCGGGTTTGGGCCCAAATTGGGGTTTGGAACTGCCTCTTAAGTCAAGAAGTGGTTCCAGCCATCGAGCTGGGTCGATTGGAGATTGAGCGGCTGAGGCTCAACTGCAATGCGGCTGATGGAGTTGGAATCTGAGTCGGGTTTTGGTTCTTCTTCCTTGGGAAGTTCTTCTTGGGGAGGAAGGTTGCCAGACTGCTGATCTTTATATTTTTGAATATTTTGCGAGATCAGGGTTGTCGGAGGAGGGATCAGGTGGGTGAATGAGGGAATCACCTGAGGCTCTTTCGGCTGCTGGGCTTCTTTAGGAGGCGCAGGTTTGAACTCTTGGGTTTCTTCGACGCGGTGCCTCATCTCTTCCCGTTCATCGGAAGAGCGACGGCGGCGGTTGCGGCGGCTACGGTCTCTTTTCTTGTCATGGGAAGGATATTGAGTTTCATTGGCGATCTCGTCTTCGAGGGCAATCGGAAGGATTTGTTCTTCATCTTCGTCTTTGCGAAGAGATCCTTCGCGTCCGCCGCCGATCTTGATGGTGCGCTCAAATGGAGCGTTTTTCAAGACGACACGGCTTTCTTTGACTTCGACAACTTCGTAGTCGCCAACGGGAACGAGAAAGGGTCTGGGCTTCTCAAGAGAGCGGTAGAACAGAGCGGGGCCGAACGAAACAATTTCGACGGCATCGACTGTAAATTCTTCTTGAGACTCATTTCTGCTGCTACGCAGGATAAGGCGACAGCCTTCTCGGGGTACTATGACTGTTTCTATCAGGGGTTCGCGGGTAAAATTCACGGGATAAAACCTTTTTTTGTAGTGACGATCCTATCGTTTGAATCATCACTGTTTTTCTTTTGAAGTTATATATCTCATGAGATCAACGACACGATGGGAGTACCCCATTTCGTTGTCGTACCACGCTATCAACTTGTAAAAACGGCTATTTAAAGCTATTCCGGCCTTCTTATCAAAAATGCAGGAATAGGGAGTTCCAATAAAATCGGAAGAAACAACTTCCTCTTCGCAATACTCAAGAAGTCCTTTATAAGTGGCGTCTGCTGCTTTTTTCATTGCAGCACAGATTTCATCGTAGGTGGTATCTCGTTTGAGACGTACTGTTAAATCAACGACAGAAACGTCTGGCGTTGGAATACGGAAAGCCATCCCTGTCAGTTTGCCTTTGACTTCGGGCAAACAAAGACCGACAGCTTTAGCGGCGCCTGTCGAGGATGGGATAATATTTAAACCAGCAGCACGGCCGCCTCTCCAATCTTTTTTGGAGGGTCCGTCGACTGTCGGTTGGGATGCGGTTAAAGAGTGCACGGTCGTCATCAGCCCTTCTTCGATTCCGAAGTTATCGAGGACGACTTTGGTCAGAACAGCCAAGCAGTTGGTGGTGCAAGAGGCGTTCGAGACGATCGTGTCAGTTTTAGGGTTGTATTTTTCATGGTTAACACCCATGACAAAGGTCGGCATATCGCCTTTGCCAGGAGCTGTGATGACGACGCGTTTTGCGCCGGCATCGATATGTTGATGAGCCTCTTCCTTAGAGGTGAAATGGCCTGAAGCTTCTACAACGCAGTCGACTCCAAGCTCTTTCCAAGGCAAGTGGGAAGGATCTTTTTCATTATAGACTTTGATTTTGTGGCCGTTGACAATGAGCGTGTCTCCTTGGGCCTCAATTTTGAGGTTTGGACGTCCATGAACGGAGTCGTACTTGAGGAGGTAGGCGAGGTTATCGGCTGGGACGAGATCGTTAATCGCGACGACATTGATATGCGGCGTATGCTCAAGAGCGATAATGCGGTAAACGAGTCTTCCAATTCTGCCGAATCCGTTAATAGCAATCTTCACAAATAGGAGTCCTATATAGGCAGCTTACTAGACACAATCATAATCGACTTTTTGATGGATGTAAAGGGATTTGGTGGAATGGATAGACATTCATGCAAGAGCTTGATGCTAAGCGGGAAGAATGGTGAAAAAGCTTGCCTAATTGTTTGAATTTAATGCAGTATTAAAGCGTTTAGTAACATTAAAAAAACGTTATTCTGCGAGATATTCAAGGAGGCAAGAAGGCGCATTGTCACCGGCACGCATGCCGAGGCGTACGATGCGAGTGTAGCCGCCTTGACGGGCTGCAAAGCGTTGAGAGAGCTCTCCGAAGAGTTTTCCAACGACTTGACGGTCGTTATTCAGCATGTCGGTCGATTTACCGGCTTTTTTAGCACGGGCTTGTTTCGACGTGAGGGTGTTGAAGCAGACCATGAGGTCAGCGGCGGCTTGGCGGCGTGAGGCTAGGGTGTTTTTCTTGGCCAGCGTGATCATTTTGTCAGCGTGCCGTTTGAGTTCTTTGGCTTTTGTGACCGTGGTTTCGATGCGGCCATGCTCAATGAGAGCTTTAAGCATGTTTGCGATCATGCAGCGACGGTGAGAAGCGGTGCGTCCAATCTTAAATGTGTGTTTGTTATGTCTCATACTTCTTTTGAAGCTCCTTTCTCAGCGAGATAGTCGATGATGATTTGTTTTACATTATCACGGTTGATGCCAAAGCGGGTGAGGTCCATGCCGAGGGAGAGGCCCATTTCTTCAAGCTTGGCTTTGATCTCATTGAGAGATTTTTTACCGAAGTTTCTAAATTTGAGCATTTCAGATTCTGGCATAATGACGAGCTCGCCGATGGTTTCGATATTCGCACCGGATAAGCAGTTGGTGGAACGAACAGAGAGTTCGATCTCGTTAATTTTGAGGGCCAGCTTAGAAAGCAGCGTATCGCGGTCGGTGTTGACTTCGATTTCGTCGGAATCAAAGGTGATCGCGTGTTTTTTGAGCTGCTCAAAAACTTGGAGGTGGAAGATTCCGATTTGCGTGGCAAACGAGAGGGCTTCTTCCGGTGTGATTCTTCCATCGGTGGTGACTTCGAGGATCAAACGGTCGAAGTCTGTATCTTGTCCAACGCGGGTATTTTCAACGTAGTAATTCACGAGGCGTACAGGAGAGAACGCTGTATCGACGATGATCTCATCAACGACTTTTTCTTTCATGACGTGCCGCTCGGATGGAACATAACCGCGGCCGAAACCGATTTTCACATCGACTTTTTTGACCATTGGTTTTGTGACGGTGAAAAGCGGATGCTCTGGGTTGACGAGGTCAAAGTCTGAATCGCCGATGATGTCTTTCAGAGTAACGACATAGTGGCCACCGTGTTTGTCAAGCATCGCTCCGGTAACATCGACCGTTTTGCTAATCACGCGAGGCTCTCTTGAAACATTCTCTTCCTCGGTGGGGAGTTTGCGGAGAAGAGCTGATTTGAAATTGAGAACGATATGTGTCATGTCCTCGATAATGCCTTCAATCGCCATGTATTCGTGAGGAACGCCTTCAATGCGGATCGAAATAATCGCAGGAGCTTCCATCGAGGTGAGCAGAATGCGGCGTAGCACATTCCCTACTGTGTGGCCAAATCCCCTTTCAAAAGGTTCAGCAATGAAACGGCAGAAATGCGGTTTGCGCGCCGATTCATCGACCTTGATTTTGCCGGGAAGTTCGAATTTTCCGTACTTAACTGTCATGATCCTCTCTCCTGAATTTGTTTAGACGCGACGTCGTTTGCGGGCTCTGCATCCGTTGTGGGGAACTGGTGTGACATCGCGGATAATCGTAATATTTAATCCTGAGCTCTGCAGTCCTCGAACGGCGGATTCACGTCCGGCTCCTGGGCCTTTTAAATTGATCTCGACTTCTTTCATTCCGAGCGCTATGGCGGCTTTTGCAGCTTCTTGCGCAGCAACCGTTGCGGCAAACGCGGATGATTTGCGAGAACCGGAATATCCGGCTTTACCAGCTGAACACCAAGCAATAACGTGGCCAGCGAGGTCAGTGATGCTGACAATCGTGTTGTTGAAGGAAGCAAGCACATGCGCAATGCCGACCGGCACATTGCGTTGAACCTTTTTACGGACTTTAGCTGGCTTCTTGACTTCTGCTTCTTTAACTGTCTTCTCTTTCATCGTTTATTTCTTCTTGTTAGCTACGGTTTTTCTCTTACCTTTACGAGTCCTTGAGTTCGTGCGTGTGCGTTGTCCTCGAACCGGGAGTCCTAAACGGTGTCTGATGCCTCGGTAGCAATGGATGCTAATGAGACGCTTGATGTTGTTTTGAATTTGACGTCTTAAATCTCCTTCGACGACGTAGTCGGATTGGAGAGTGGCGTTGATGCGTGCGACATCGTCAGCGGATAATTGGTGAGCGCGCATGTTAGGATCGAGTCCTAATTTGGCAATAATTTGGTTAGAAAGCTTACGACCAATGCCATAGATATAGGTCAAGGCGACTTCTAGCCTCTTTTTATCAGGAACGTCGATACCGATGATACGGGGCATGTGTAAAATCCTTTTTTAATATCGAAATAGTTTATCAATTCACTGAGATTTACTCAATTCAAAAACAATTTAACGCGCTCGCGCACGCCGCATGAAACCGTCATATCGCTTCATGAGAAGATGCGACTCAATCTGTTTCGTGGTATCCAATACAACCCCGACTAAAATAAGCAAGGAGGTTCCGCCGAAAAAGTGGCTGATCGTCGGATCCACGCCTAAAAGCCGGCTGACCAAAGTTGGCAGAATCGCAATCAGGGCCAAGAAGAGGGCTCCGGCAAACGTGATGCGGTTCATGGTCGCTTCAAGGTAATCTTGGGTTGGTTTGCCTTGCCGGACGCCGGGAATGAAGGCGCCGTTCTTTTTCATATCGGAAGCAATTTGTTCTGGATGGAATTGAGTCGCTGTCCAGAAGTAAGTAAAAAATATAATCAGCAGGACGTAGAGGCAGGTATGGACCCAGGTGCCGGGAGAAAACCAGCTGGCGATTTGACCGAGGACATTGCCTTGTCCGAGAAATTGCGCAATGGTCGCTGGAAACATGAGCAAAGAAGAGGCAAAAATTACAGGGATGACGCCTGCATAATTAATCTTTAAAGGGATGTAAGCGCTATTGGGTTGAGTTTCTTGCTTGCCTACGGTCCGGCGAGCGTATTGCAAAGAAATTCTGCGCTGTCCTTGGATGACGAGGATCGTGCCGACGATGATCATCACAAACACGACGCCGAGAACGACGAGCGAAGAAAAAGTGAGCTGTCCGGGTTCTTGGGAATCGAGGTTCAGCTGACGGATAATCGAACCGATGGTGCTAGGAAGGGAAGCGAGAATGCCGATCGTGATGATTAAGCTGATACCGTTACCGATCCCTTTTTCGGAGATCTGCTCGCCAATCCACATGAGGAGCATGGTGCCGGCGGTCATGGTGAACATGACGATCATGTAGAAAAGCCAAGGAAGGCCAAAGAGCTGAAAATCCATCAGCTCGGGAACGATGATGCCAGGCGTGCTGCTATTTAGCTGAACGGCGTATTTCGCAAAGAGTCCGGCTTGGAAGAAGGCGAGACCAACGGTGAAGAGGCGGATCCATTTTCCCATCTTACGGCGGCCTTGGTCAGGACTTTCCTTGATTTCTCGTTGAAGAGATGGAACTAAAGCCATGAGGAGCTGCATGATGATTGAAGCGGAGATGTAAGGCATAACACCGAGCGCGATAATCGTCATATGCGCAAAGGCGCCGCCGGAAAAGACGTCCATGAGCTGAAAGAGGTTTTGACTGCCTCCAGTGGCCTGATGGAACATCCGGACGGCTAAATCACCGTTAATTCCGGGCACGGGAATATGCGCCCCAATCCTGCAGACCATGAGGAGCATGAGTGTAAAGACAATTTTTGTCTTTAACTCGGGGATCGAGAATATGCGTCTAATTCCCTCAAACATTTCTTATTTTGTATTTCCGAGAACTTTGAAAGTAATTTTTGCTTTTTCAAGTTTTTCTAGGGCGCCTTTCGAAAAAGCGTGCGCTTCAACAGTCACTTTCTTTTTCAAATCGCCTTGGGCCAAAATTTTGAGGCCGCCTTTGGGGTCGCGGGGAGCATAGCCACGTTTACGCAGTGTTTCGAGGTTAACCACATCGCCGTCGTTAAACAATTGATTGAGGAGTCCGAGGTTGATCGCATGCACGTCGTTCTTGAACATGCCGTTGACAAAACCTTTCGTGGGGAGCTTACGATAAAGAGGGAGTTGTCCTCCTTCGTGGCCACAACGGGTTTTGTAGCCGCGCCTTGCTTTATCGCCTTTAACGCCGCGGGTACATGTTTTTCCTCGTTTGGAACCAAGGCCACGGCCAACGCGTTGAACGCGTTTACGTGGACGGTATGTGTCGGAAAGAGTTTCGAGTGTAATCATGATAAACCTCGCGCTTGCAACGCTTGTTGTCGGTTTTGAAGAAGCATCAGGGCTTTGAGTGTGGCGCGAACTTGGTTGAGCGGATTATTAGATCCGTAGATTTTTGCAACGATATCTCTGACGCCACCGAGCTCGAGAACAGAACGGACTTTGGATCCGGCAATAACGCCTGTTCCTTCAATGGCAGGTTTCAAGAAGACAGTAGAACCGTCCCAGCTCACGGTAATCTCATGAGGGATGGTGGCGCCTTCCCTTTCAAAAGTCATGATATTTTTTCGTGCGGCCTCGCCGCCTTTGCGGATCGCATCGGAGACTTCGTTGGCTTTTGCAAAGCCAAAGCCGATATGACCTTCTCCATCTCCGACGATAACGAGGGCAGAAAAGCTAAATTTACGGCCCCCTTTAACGACTTTTGAAGAGCGGTTGATGTAGAGAACCTTCTCTTCGAAGTGGGTATTGAAATCTTCTTGACGTTGACGCTTGGATTTGTGTTTCATCATTCTTCCTTAAAATTGTAATCCTGCTTCTCGAGCCGCGTTAGCTAGTTCAGCAATGACGCCGTGATATTTATAAAATCCGCGGTCAAAGACGACGGTTGTGATCTGTTTGCCTTTAGCAATTTCTCCGAGTTCTGTCCCGATGACGCGAGCAGCTTCTTTGTTACCGGTCAGTTTTTTTGACCGGAACTTTTTCATCAGTGTACTCGCCGATGCTAAAGTGATGCCTTTTTCGTCATCGATCAGTTGCGCAGCGAGATGACGGTTAGACTTCATCACTGTCAGGCGCGGCTTTTCAGCAGTGCCGCGGAGGTTGAGGCGTACACGCTTTGCTCGTTTTAAACGTTTTCGACTTCTATGAATAAGTGAACTTTCCATGGTTATTATCCTGCAGCGGTTTTGGCTTTAGCAGCTTTTCCTGCTTTTTTACGGACGTATTCGTCTTCATAACGGATCCCTTTGCCTTTGTAAGGCTCTGGGGGTTTCACAGCACGCACGGTTGCAGCAAACTGTCCGACGAGTTGTTTGTCGATGCCGGTAATGATAATCGTGATGCTTTTGTCAACAGTCACTTGGACGCCTTGCGGAATCCGGATTTGGGTTGGATGAGAAAGGCCAACTTGAAGGTCAACGTTTTGGCCTTGAACAGCTGCGCGGTATCCGACGCCAACCATTCCTAGTTTGACTTCAAATCCTTTTGAAACTCCTTCGATCATATTACTCAGCGTCGCACGATAGAGTCCGTGGGTTGGCTTTGGAAGTTCGATCTTATCGTTCTTCTCGACAATGGCCATTCCATCTGCGATTTTAACAGTGATTCCTTCGGTCAAAGGATAGCTGAGGGTCCCTTTCGGTCCTTTAACATGGATCGATTTGCCATCGGTTTTGACTTCGACACCTGCAGGGAGTTGAATGGGCATTTTTCCTAAACGTGACATAAACTAATTCCTCACCATATATAACATAAGAGTTCCCCGCCGATCCCTTTTTGGCGGGCGGTTTCACCATCGACAACACCTTGTGAAGTCGACACAATCGCAAGCCCGAGTCCGCCGGAAATTTTGGGGATCTCATGCTTCGTGATATAACGTCTGAGGCTGGGCCTAGAGATACGTCTCAGTCCTTGCAGAATAGGAGCTCTGCCACCGGCATATTTCAAGAAAACACGCATCTTCTTGTGTTCATCATCAACGAGGACATGTTCGATGAAGCCTTGTTGGACTAAAATTTTTAAAACGTCGTGCTTGAGACTGCTGAGAGGCATGTCAACGAACTTGCGTCGTGCTGTCATCGCATTGCGAAGACGAGTTAACATGTCAGCGATAGGATCTTGGTGTGCCATAATTATTTCCCCTCAGCCTTAAATGGAAATCCGAGCATGCGGAGCAGTTCCACGCACTCATCATCCGTTTTTGCCGATGTTACAAATGTAATATTCATCCCTTGCGTTCTCTTCACTTCGTCGAGATTGATTTCCGGGAAGACTTGTTGGTCGGTTAATCCCATGGAATAAGAGCCTCGTCCATCGCACTTGGTCGGGAAGCCGCGGAAGTCGCGAATGCGGGGCGCGACAATGTTGCAAAAGCGGTCGAGGAACTCGTACATGCGCTTATTGCGAAGGGTGACTTTAAGGCCGATGACTTGCCCTTTGCGCGATTTAAAGTTTGCGATCGCTTTTTTCGTGTGGGTTAAAATCGGCTTCTGGCCAGAGAGCATCATCATCTCTTTTTGGCAGGCTTGCACGGCGTTTTTGTCTTTCGTTGCTTCGGCAAGACCCATACTAATGACGATTTTTTTGAGCGAAGGGACCAGCATCGGATTCGTATATCCGAACTTCTTTGTGAGAGCCGGCTTCACTTCCTCTTTAAATTTTTCTTTTAATCTAGACATTGCTTCTCATCCATTTAACTTTTCTTTAGCTGGCGCAGGACCACTTTTTTCTCGCCCTTCGTGTAAAAGAGTTCTTTTTCACCTTTAGGGGAACGGTGCGCTTTCAGATCAATTCTCTTGCCTTCATCATCGCAGAGGCAAACATTGGAGATATGAATCGGCATTTCCATCTCAATGATGCTTGGCGTTTGTACTTTTTCACGTCGTTTTGCGTGCTTCTTGCGAATGTTCATGCCTTGGATCACGACCTTTTCACCTTTGCGTCTGAGAACAGTGCCTGATCTTCCACGTTCGTTGCCGGCAATGACTAAAACTTTATCGCCTTTCTTTATCCACTTGCTCATTTTAGATTACCTCTGGGGCTAACGATGTAATTTTAACAAAACCGACATCGCGGACTTCACGGGCGACAGGTCCAAAGATGCGTGTTCCGCGCGGATTTCCTTTGTCATCGAGGATAACACAGCTATTGTCGTAGAAGCGGAGCATCGACCCATCGGGACGGCGGATATAGCTGCGGGTGCGGACGATAACGGCTTTGACAACTTCGCCTTTTTTCACAAGGCCTTTGGGATCGGCTTCTTTGACAGCGCAGACGATCACATCGCCCACACCGGCATAACGGCGCTTGGATCCTTTAAGAACCTTGAAACAGCGGACGCGTTTTGCGCCGGTATTATCGGCAACGTCTAATTCGGATTCTTGTTGAATCATGCAAGCACCTCAATGACACGCCATCTTTTTAACTTGGAAATCGGCCTTGTTTCTTCGATGCGGACTTGCTGCCCTTCTTTCACATCCATGTCGCAATGGGCGTAGTATTTTTTACCACGTGTGACGACTTTTTGGTAGTCAGGATGGAGGAAGGTACGCTCGACGCGGACAGTGACAGTCTTTTGCATCTTCGTCGAAACAACTGTGCCTTCTTTTTCTTTACGGGCTTTTTCTTTACGGAAGTTCCGTTCTGTTTTCATAGCTTAAGCCTTTTCCTTCTCTTGCGTCTTTAAAGAGTTTGATTGTTGATTGATCGCCGTCAAAACACGGGCCCGATCTTTCTTTTTCGAACGGAGGAGGTGCGGTTTTTCTAACTTGCGAGTTATGCTAAACTCAGTGTTGATCTCATAGATCTCTTTAGAGAGATCGTTGTAGAGAGCTTTGAGTTCAACAACGCTTTGTTTTGTAAGATCTTCCATTTTAAACATAACTTATACTCTCTCCAATCGTTCAACGAAGCGGGTCTTGATCCCGATTTTTGCTGCAGCACGCCTGAGGGCGTTTTGGGCGAGATCTTTTGACACACCGCCGACTTCAAACATCACACGTCCCGGTTTTACAACGGCAACCCAATGGTCAGGATTCCCTTTTCCCTTACCCATGCGAGTTTCAGCCGGCTTCTTAGAGACCGACTTATCAGGGAACATACGGATCCAGACTTGGCCGCGGCGGTTCAGATAACGGGTGATCGCAACGCGGGCAGCTTCGATTTGGTGGTTGGTAACCCAGCCTCTTTCGAGCGCTTGCATGCCAAATTCACCGAAGTCGAGAAAGTTTGCAGCTTTGCTGAAACCAGCCATCTGGCCTTTTTGCATTTTGCGGAATTTCGTTCGAACAGGCATCAATGCCATAATCAAGCTGCTCCTTCTTCGCCTTTATTAATCCACACCTTCACACCGATCGATCCATACGTCGTTTCGGCTCTTCCCATCGCGTAGTCGATATCAGCACGGATGGTATGGAGAGGAATACGTCCTTCTTTATACCACTCTGTCCGGGCAATCTCAGCGCCGCCGATACGTCCGGAGACGGAAACTTTAATTCCCGCTGCACCGGCATCCATGCTCGATTGCATCGCTTTCTTCATCACGCGGCGGAAAGGCATCCGGCGTTCGAGTTGTTTTGCAATGCCGTCTGCGACAAGTTTTGCATCGAGGTCGGGGCGTTTGATTTCTTCCACTTCGATCCAGATATCTTTTCCAGTGACTTTCTTGAGCTCTTGTTTGAGAATGTCAATCTCAGCCCCTTTTTTTCCGATCACGAGGCCAGGACGGGCCGTATGGATCGTCACTTCGATTTTGCCGCTCATCCGTTTGATGGTGATCTGAGCAGTACCCACACAAATCGGTTTTGACATCAGGTACTTACGGATGAATGTGTCTTCGCCAATTTGGTTTCCAAATTCTTGTTTGTTGGCGTACCACATGGAGCGCCATTTTTTTGTTCGAGCGAGTCTAAACCCTACCGGAGATGTTTTTTGACCCATGGTTATTTACCTTCCTTGTCTTCCTTATCTTCTTCTAGGGGCTCTACGACTACTGTGAAGTGGCTTGTTCTCTTCATAATAGCGACCATGCCGCCGCGAGCTTTTGACTTTGATCGCTTCAGGACGGGACCGCAATCAACTCTGACTTCTTTCACAACAAGTTTTTGGCGCGGAATGTTCAATTGCGTCTCAGCATTAGCGACAGCGCTGTCGAGAGTTTTCTTGAGAAGCTTTCCGCCTTTAAGTTGAGAATACATGAGTTGGATGGCCGCATCTTCGACTTTCAACCCACGGATCAGATCCGCAGCAAGCCGCGCTTTACGGGGAGGTATTCTCAGATATTTTGTCATCGCTTTACGGTTTTGCATACGTTTCCTTCACTTTAAGTTGTCGATGCCGAAGTTGAAGCAGGGGCTGCAGCAGGCGCTGCTCCTGTCGATACTCCAGGTGCGGCTCCGGGTGCGGCTCCTGCAGCTGCTGCGGCGGCGGCTTCAGCAATTTTCTTAGATCCGTGGCCTTTGAAGATTCTCGTTGGCGCGAATTCCCCTAAACGGTGTCCGACCATGTTCTCGGAAACAAAGACTGTAATAAATTTACGGCCGTTGTGGACATCAAACGTGTGGCCAATCATCTCCGGGATGATCATCGAGCGTCGGGACCAAGTTTTAATGGCACGTTTAGACCCGCCGATGTTTTGTTTCTGGACTTTTGCGAGCAGGTGGTGGTCGACAAAAGGACCTTTTCTTAACGATCTACCCATAAACCTTTATTTCCTCCGATCTTTCACGATCCACTTCGTGGTCTTCTTCTTCGAACGCGTACGGAACCCTTTTGTATACATCGCCCAGGGTGTTTGCGGGAGGTAGCCGTTGTGCTTACCTTCACCACCACCGTGTGGATGGTCAACAGGGTTCATGGCAGTTCCACGGACTGTAGGTCTAACCCCTTTCCAGCGGTTTCGTCCGGCTTTTCCTTCGACACGAAGAATGCGCTCGGCATTCGAAAGAGCGCCAAACGTTGCGCGGCAATCTTCGTTGATCATACGGATTTCACCGGAAGGCATTTTAAGTTTTGCATATCCGTCGCTGCGGGCCAGAAGCTGCGCAGAAAGGCCTGCAGAGCGGACGAGAACGCCGCCGCGGCCCGGATACATTTCGATATTGTGGACAACAGATCCCACTGGCATAAGCTTGAGCTTCATACAGCAGCCGACATTGTACATCTCTTTGTCCGTTGTCATCACGACATCGCCGACTTTTAAGCCTTCAGGGGCCAAAATATATTTCTTTTCGCCATCAGCATAATGGAGAAGAGCAATGTGGGCCGTCCGGTTCGGATCGTATTCAAGAGCTGCAACTTTCGCAGGAATGTCGATTTTATCGCGTTGGAAATCGATCATACGGTAGAACATCTTATGTCCGCCGCCCATGTGCCGACAGGTGATATGTCCGTGGTGATTGCGGCCGCCAGTGCGATTTTTGCGAGCTAGCAGTTTCTTGACAGGTTTTGCCCTCTTGGTCAAGTCCGCATGGCTTTCCAAGACGAGCTCTCTTTGGCTAGGTGTAATAGGTCTAAATTTTTGCGTCATAGTTATACCTTATCCTCGATCACACCACCGGCTTTTAAAGTAACGATCGCTTTTTTAAAGCCAGGCTTCATCCCTCTTCGTCCGCGGACGGTGCGAGCCTTTGGCTTGTTGGTTATGGTATTTACACCGATCACTTTAATGTTCTTATCGGCATAAATCGCTTCCACAGCACTGGCAATTTCTGGCTTCGTTGCATTTTTATCGACGAGAAAAACGTATTTCGGCGTGGCGCATTTCTTAACACTAGCGTTGCTGTTATTGTTTTGCAGCCCTTCTAACACACGCGCTTTCTCAGTCACGTAACGGCTTTTGATCACATTGTAGGGGTTTCTTTTCAGCATATATTTAGCTCTCTAAAATCTTCATGAGTTTATCAACAGCAGGTTCCATCAAAATGATGTTGCGGTGAGCGAGGATGTCGTAGCCGCTGACGTTGTCGAGAACGATGTAAGCTGCGCGTGGGATATTGCGCAGGCTCTTCAGAAAGTTCTGGTCTTTTTTAGATGTTTCCTTCTTCGATGTTTTTTGGGGCTTTTCTGCGAGATTTCCAATGATCAAGACTTTCTTGCCAAAGAGCTCGCGGCCTTTTAAGAAGTCAGCGACTTTTTTGGTTTTTGGAGCTTTAAAAGCTTCGTCTTCGAGAATGATTAAATTGTCGTTTTGGATTTTCTCTGCGAGCAGGAACCGAATGGCCGCTCGTTTTTCTTTACGGTTGATACTGACGTGCTGGTCAAACTTAGCGCGAGGGCCACCGACACGTCCGCCCCCTTTATATTGGGGAGCACCAAGATACCCTTGACGGGCGCGGCCTGTTCCTTTTTGAGGGTGCGGCTTTTGCCCTGAATGAGAAACTTCTGAGCGGCTCTTTGTATGCGCGCTCCATTGTCTCGCATTAGCGCGAAGAGCAACGATATAGTCTTTAATCATCTGAGAATTGGCGCCGCGCTCTAACACTTCGTTTTTAACGGTGACTTGGCCCTTCTCTTTTCCTGTCAGATCAAACTTTTTTATGTCTGCCACATTTCACCTACTTCTTTTTGACCTTGCTGAGTTTCTTTTTTGCTGGAGTCACGTAGACTAAGCCGCCACGGCATCCAGGAATCGCCCCTTCAACGAGGATCACTCTCTTTTCTGCATCGATTTTCACAACACGGAGATTTTCCATTGTGACTTGCTCGCCGCCCATGCGGCCTGATTTTTTCTGTCCCGGCAAGCACCGCCCCGGGGATGTTCTCATCCCGCAAGATCCGCCATGCCGATGAAACCCGGAACCGTGCGCTGCAGGACCGCCGGCAAAATGGTGCCGCTTGATAACGCCTTGGTGCCCCTTACCCTTGGAGACACCGACTACATCAACGAACTTAATTTCGTTGAAAATCTCTACGCCTAATTCTTGACCAAGCTGATAATTTTCGACGGAGTCTAAGCGGACTTCACACAGAGCTTTTCTAGGGTCGATGCCGGCTTTTTTAAAGTGGCCGAGCTGAGGTTTTTTGACATTTTTTGCTTTGGCGGGAGTAACTTTTAATGACGCCAATTGCAGCGCGGTATATCCGTCGCTTTCCTTGGTCTTAATTTGGGAGACGGCATGCGGCTCTGCTAAAATAACAGTACAGACAACGCGATTGCCTTGATCATCGAAGATCTGCATCATCCCCTGCTTAATTCCCATTAACTTTGGCTTCATATACTCTCTCTTTGGTCTAATTCTTACTTAACCTGACTTTTCAAACGGAAACCGCACGATCAAAAAAATATTTCTACATTTGCGGTTTTAACACTAAAATCTGAAGACAACAGCAACGGCTATTGCAAGTAGGTTAAAGCGAGTAGGCTAACAAATCAGATGATTTTCCTACAATCAAAATTTGTGTCGGACACTCTCTTAAGCGGCTAGAAAAGGATAAATGATTAGTGAAAAACAAAGACCTAGAAAGGTCAGGATGAGAAACCATTCCCTAAAGGATAGGGAATCTTTAGAGTCTGTCTGCGGACTCTTATGCGATAGCTGATTCAACGTGTTCTTGTTCCGGGTACATGATATTCAAAATAAGAGTACCTGTTCCCAGTAATAATAACAAGAAAGGAAGGTTATGGACGGTTAGGGCAAGCAAGACGATTGTCCCCATTGCACCAACGACATTTAGCGCTGCTTTTAAGATTTGGATCCTATCCTTATGATCTTGGATCGCATCCATAAGGTCGATCATCGTAATGGCCAAATTACAGAAGGCCACCAGAGCATTCATTTTTCCGGAAATGGCAACAGCTTGAGTCAAAAATCCGGTCTTTTGAAGCAAAGAGATCGCGCCGCATAGGCGTGAGAAAATAGATAGGCCTGCTGATACAACCTCTGAAGTCTTAGGCGCCTGCGCTCCTTCAACTTGAGCTCCAAAAAAGGCTTGATGAACCTTCTTTATTTTGGAAATCAGAGAAGTCAAGACAAGAGGTGCAGCTACTCTTCCAATCACATGCGCGGCAGACTCAGCGTAATGCTCCAAATGCTCACTTAAAGCCGCCCATTCTAAGCCGCAGCTGATCACTTCAAGAGGGGTGTCAAGTTTTTCCTTTAAAGCAGCGAAGGCCGCATCGACTTTAGCGAGTGTCGCCTGTGGATCGGCTAAGGCTGTTTTACCCTTTTCAATGACGGTATAGGCAAATTCTGAAGCGGAAAAGGCGCTAAATTCACGTGAAACAGCTTTGGCGGCTGTGGAGATCTCTTTTTGGACGTTACTTACCGCAGCTCGAACTCTGGTTAATACAAGACCAGGTAAAGCTAAAACATCAGAAATCCCAACGCGGGCTAAAGAAGTATTTAATGTTAAGGTTGCTGTCATAATATAGATATTATAACTAACTTAATATTTAATATGAATATTTAAATACTTTAATTACATAAAAATCAACTATTTACATAGTAATTAAATTTTTAATATAGTGATTTTCGACCATTTTAAGATGGACAAGAGATGATCCGTTTTAACGCTCTGATTAGCAGCCACTTAGGAATATAGCAAGTGGCTGTCTTTCAAGAGCTTAAAATCAGTGCCTAGCTGCTGGCGTAATAGGCGTGGCTGCTGATGACGCATCCTTGTAAAGAGGCTTAGTCACAAGCTTCGGCCAATAACGAGTTGCCAGAGGGGTGATAAACGCCGGCGCAATACTTGCACAAAATAGGGCTGTCTCTATCCAAGGCGATTGTTGCTTTGCCGCTAATGCTTTGAAGATATCCACACTTAGGCATACAATGGCAAGCGAGAGTCTGAGTAACGAACCGACCAATTCTACGCTTGCAAGCTTCATTGGAGTTTGGACGTTGGGTGTACTCTTCTTTTTATCTCCATTTGGTTCAGTAGGTTTGAATTGAGGACCAATCCAGAGAGTCTCATATAAAAACCGTCCCTCGGAATATAAATCTTTGAGAGAGATATAACGGCCCGCCCAAGTCGCTATCCCTGCAAGAGGGAACTTCTCATCGGCTGTGTGATTCATGCCCCAAAGATACCCAAAGCTCCAAAGATACCAGAAACATCCGGTCAAACTTAATGTCCAGTCAGCCACACTGAGCACTCTATTCGCTCTTTGCTCCCAGCTATTGAGAGGAAAATTTGCTAGATAAGTTTTACCGTCCACTTCAGCTACATATTCAACCCTGTTTTCGGATGGAGCAAACAGCGCAGGAAATTTGTATCCGACTTCTGCAAATCCGATAAAAGGTGAGGCACATCCTCCTAAGCGATGCAAAGGCGTTAGGATGGCAGCAAGTTTATTAATCACTCGACCAGGAATATGAGTGGCAGGACCAATACGTTTAGAGATAGAAATAATCGCATGGGGAATTTTGATAAGCAATATTTTCTGCCCGTTGGATTCCTTAAGCCAGTCGAGGTTATGTTTAAGAAACATTAGGACGAATTCATAAACAGCGTTCACCGGCTTGATATAGTCGCTATAAGGGCCATCGATTCTCAAGACATGTGGAACATATGAATAGACGACCTGAGATTGATTGAGTGGCTTAGGTACCGTCATAGAAAACTCTCCCTTTGAATGGTTAAGATATTTTTAACTTTTCAAAGGGGGATTGTAAGGCAAGAAGATGATATAATCAAAGAATAACTTGAAATCGTTGCAAAATACCGATTTGGGCCGAAATCGGTATTTTGCAACGATTTCAAGTTAAGTTAAAATTTTACACGGTTGCTGGAAGCCTCGTAAAAACTCATGGATGGGAAGACTTTTTTTGCCTTCGAGTTGAACTTCTAAGAGCTTTAATGCACCGGTGCCGCAGGCAACAATCCATTCTTTATCGGAAAAAACGATGTTTTCTCCGAAATATCCATCTTGTTGAGCCACTTCGGAACGTTTGATTTTCAAACGTTTTTTAGCTGCTCCGACTTGGACCCAGCACCAAGCTCCTGGCTGAGGCGAAATGCCGCGGATCAGATTATGGATCGCGATTGCGGAATGATTCCATTTAATCTCTGTCTCAGCGGGAGTAATCTTGGCGGCAAAAGTCACCTGGGAAGGATCTTGGGGAACTGGCTGAAGGGTTCCTGCTTTGATTTGATCGATTACTTTAATCAGAAGGGGGCAGGAAAGGAGAGACATTTTTTGTGCTAGCTCTCCGAAAGTCATTGAGGGAGGAAGATCGATGTCTTCATGGGCCAAAACATCGCCGGCATCTAGGGCAAGAACCATCTTAACGATAGAAACACTGGTTTTAAGATCCCCGTTGATCAGAGAGCGTTGAATGGGGGCAGCTCCCCTATATTTCGGCAGCATGCTTCCATGGACATTGATCGCTCCCATGAAGGGCATATCAAGGATCAAGCTTTTAAGAATTTCACCATAATCTGCGACGATGAAAAGATCAGGATGGTATTTTTTCAGATGCTCGGCAAATTCTGGAGTCGATGCTTTAAGCGGCTGCAGAATTGGAAGACCAGGATAGGTTTTCTCAATGAGTTCTTTAACAGGAGGAGCGCTGACTTTGAGAGAGCGGCCCTGAGGTTTATCTGTACGGGTCACAACAGCAATAATATTCAGCTTATGCTTTAGGAGGCAGTCTAAAAGGGTCGAAGCAAAATTAGAAGTCCCAAAAAAAACAATCTTCATTAAGAGCCTGTTAACGGATTTAGTTTCTGTCGATTTTTTGGACTTTTTGCCAAATTTTCGTCTTCTTTGTTGGGGGTTATACCATTCGCGAAAAATAAAGTCATATTTGACAAAGGAGGCAGCACAAATTTTTGTGTCTGGAACGAGCGACCATTGCCGAATGGCAAGGCGCGAGCGAAGACCAAAAATTTGTTGCTAAGCCGACGCAGTCAAATATGATTTTATTTTTCGCGAATGGTATTATATCAACTTTCGTATATTACCCCCAACAAAGGAGACGAAAATTTGCCAAAAATTCTCAAAAAAGCGACGAAACCTAAATCCGTTAACAGGCTCTAAGTCATTTCTTCTTGGAGCATCTCTTCGTATTCTTCGAGTTCTTCTAATGTATCGACTTGACGATTGGCGCCGTGTAAGCCAATGAGCCCGCGACGGGAAGCGCGGCAGAATTGGAGCCAATGTTTGACGTAGAGGCTCGGTTCAATCTCGCGCTGGATTCTTTCAAGAGCTTCTTTGAGCCGCAATCCTGCACGGTAGGTCAATTTGAAAGCGCGAGTCAGATCTTTTCGGACAGTGATGGGAAACCCATGTCGTTTGAGACCAACGAGATTGAGTCCGCCGAGCTTATACGGAACGCCGCCGCCGATGGAATAGGGCGGAACATCATGTGTGACACGGCTAAAGCCACCGACCATGGCATAGCAGCCAATGCGGGTAAATTGATGGATGGCAGCCATGCCGCCGATCACGGCGCAATCTTCGATTACCACATGGCCGGCGAGGTTAACGCCATTGGCCATGATGACACGATTGCCGACTTCGCAATTGTGGGCGACATGGCAATAGGCCATGATCAAGCATTGATCGCCGACGCGGACAACAGAGTTTTCTTGGCAGGATGAATTGATCGTGACGTATTCGCGGATCTCGCAATTTTTTCCAATGATGACAAAGGTTTTTTCGCCGCGGAATTTCAGGTCTTGGGTTTTGGTGCCGATGCTTGCGCCAGGCCAAATCGTGGTACCAGCTCCAATCGTTGTATGACCATCGATATAGACGTGGGATTTTAAGGTGACATTATCTTCGATGGTAACGGTCCCTTTCACAACGACATACGGCTCGATCGTGACATTGCTACCAATCTTTGCATCAGGCTCGATGATAGCGGTAGGGTGAATATTACTTTTTGGCATACCTCGAGTCCTGTTAAATTTGTTTCCGGTCAACCAGCGCAAAACCAATCTCAGCTTCAACGACGACTTGATCACCCACCATCGCCTTGGCTAAGACCTTGCCACCTTTAGAGCTGATATGCTGACCTGTAATGTGCAGCTGCAATACATCGCCGGGCAGAACGGGTTTGCGAAATTTTGCATCATTGACGGTTAAGAGAACAGCTATTTTCTCAGTCTGCAGTTTTTGATGAACTAAAATTCCCCCTGTTTGAGCCAGGGCTTCTAAAATAAGAACTCCCGGCATAATCGGAGCTTCAGGAAAGTGTCCGACAAAAAAATGTTCGTTCATCGTCACGTTTTTTTGCCCAATGATGGTGTTTCCTTCCAAATCGAGATGGGTAATCCGATCAACCAACAAAAAAGGATACCGATGCGGGAGAATTTGGGCGATCTTTTTTGCATCTAAAACGATTTTAGGAGCCGTTTGGGGGTTCATTTCTTCCTCAAAAATTTACGAAGTTCTTTGGCAGCGGAGTGATTTGCAGCATGGCCGGTTTTGATCGCAATGAGATGGGCGTGGAAATGGCATCCTAGCAAAGCAAAATCTCCGATTATATCTAAAATTTTATGCCGCACCATCTCATCGGGGAAGCGAACACCGTCGGGATTTAAAACCTTGTCTCCATCAATGACGACGCCGCAGTCTAAATTCGCATTTTTCAGGAGCCCTTTTTCGATCAGTGGGGCAATCTCTTGATAGAGGGTAAACGTTCGACAAGACGCAATATCTTGGCGGAAGGTTTCAGGTCTGACGACGAAGGAATAAAATTGCGATCTCAGATAGGGCGATTGTGGATAATGGAGCGTGTAGCTGATCCGGTATTCATCGGAAGGGAGTGCAACCAGATGCATATCCTCCTGTGCCCAAGCAACCGGCTGATCAAGAACATAGAGATCTTTTGCGGCAGCTTGTTCCACCGTCCCCGCCTCATCGATCATTTGAATGAACGCTTTCGAACTACCATCGAAGATCGGCATCTCCGATGCAGAAATTTCAACGATTAAATTATCGATTTCACTGGCCTGCACAGCAGCCATGAAATGTTCAATGGTTTGAACGGAGTGCTGCCCATCAACAACGAGCTTGGTGCACCTGATGGCCTCTTTGACCTGTTCTGTCTTTGCAGGGATGATCGGAGCCCCAGCTAAGTCAGTGCGTCGAAAAACAATCCCTGAATGCGGAGCTGCCGGGATGAGCCGCACCACGGCATCTTGACCGGTAAATAGCCCTCTGCCATGAAAGACAACTTCTTTTTTAAGGGTTTTTTGTTTTAAGACCATTTATAAGAAATTTATCGCATTTTGTCATTTCAAAACAAGGAGGAACTATGAACCTATCCGCAAAGTCTAAAAGTTGCTTTTTTTGTCATATTTTGCAGCCGCTTTTTGGCCTACTTGTTCAAGTATGTCCTGCAAAGCGGCTGCAAAGTTTAACAAAAAATCCTACAAAATCCAATTTTTTAGACTTTGCGGATAGGTTTATCGGTTTATTTTTCGAGCTAGATAAATTTCGTGTTTTGTTTTAAAAAAGTCTTTAGCTGCAATCAAGTCTTCTTTAGATTCATCGATTGTAACAGCAATTTTTCGTTCTAAAGCTCCAACCTTGTTCTGAAGCCTGGCTAGACGATTATCGTCGATATCTTGAATTTTATTTTTTTTAGCTTCGGTACGATTGGCAACGATTGAAACCACTCCAGATAGCACACCGACACCAAAAGAGATAATAGCAGCACCCCTATTCCCAAGTATCTCACAGACAGCTCCGATGACCAATGAAACACACAGAATGAGCGAACCGGCTACACAGAGAACTTGTCTATTCGCTTCATCTGAGAGCCTTTTGAGGGCAATTTCTTCAGCTGTGATGACAGCATATTCTCGTTGATCCATGTCAAACAAGTCGCGAGGGAGCCTTTTACCCTGCAGAGAGGAAATCTCTCCGACCATTAGACTTTCGCACGGAATACATCCCTCTCTTCTTTCAATTGCACTGCAGTCGCAACCTTCGAACATATCATCACTCGTTTGAGGCAAGAAGTTTACGCCAGAAAAAAATTTAACGCAAGTTTGCGAATATTCGTTTGAACCCGCCGTAATAAAAACAAATCAGCATAAAAAGCACTGAAAGTGAAATAATCCCCCAATCACCCCACAAACTATAAAGCGTAGAATAATGATAAAGAGGAACTTTTGCAACAAGGACGCTAGCGCGAGTTTCTTCGGTGATCTGGCCGATGATTCTGCCTAAGCTATCGACAGCGGCTGTCACTCCGGTATTGCAAGCACGGACCATCGGAACGCCATTTTCGACCGCGCGAAGACGGGCGTGGTCAAAATGCTGCTGAGGCAGTTTGGAATTGGGGTACCAGTTGTCGTTGGTCAAATTGACAAACATCGAAGCCCCTTTTTGCCGACTCTGTCGCATGAGATGGGAAAATGTCTCCTCATAACAGATCGAGGCAGAAAGCGGAACCTTGGCTGGAAAGACTTTCGCTTCTTTCCCATGGGTAAAAAATTCGGTGATCCCGTAGGCACGGGTGAGGGCTTTAACCCATTCAAAAGGGACATATTCCGCCAGCGGAACGAGAATTTGTTTGTCATACCGTTGAAAGTGGGGCTCTTGATGGTTGCAATAGAAAGCCGAAGTAAAATGAAGCCCGCCTTCTTCTGCTTCGAGTCCGGCAATCACATCGGTCTTAAAGATTTGACCAATCGCCTGTACCCAAAATTGATTAGAGACTTGTGTAGTTTCCTCGATGTTCAAGGCTTGTTTGCCAAAAACTTCATGGAATGCAGACGGAGGATAGTTGTTCGAATTTGGGACGGTAAATTCTGGAAGAACCACTAAATCGAGCGGCTGCCCGAGAGGTTGGCAGTGGGTTTTCAGCAGGTTCACAATCCGGTGCCATTGCTTAGTAGGAGGAATAAATTCTTTGAAGCGGCCGTCGATGGGAATTTTCTGAGAGGGTAAGAGTCCTGTCTGTACGAGTCCAACTGTCATCGTTGGGCTTTGATCGACCCTGGATTGATGGAGCGCTGTATGAACCGATCCAAAAAGATAAGGGAAGACAGCAAGGGCGATTCCTGCTGTATATTTTTTTTTCCAAAATGCCAGGTTGGTGAGAATGACTAAAAAAGAGAGCCCCAAGACTCCAAAGATCGACGCTGTCTGCATCGGCAAGGTAAAGGCAGAAAGAGTTAAACCGACTGGATTCCAAGAAAAACCGCACAGAACAAAAAGGCGGCTCCATTCGAGTAGAGTCCATAGAGCAGCAGTTGCTGCCATCGGAATTTTATCGATAAACAGTGTCACAACTCCAAATTGAAGCCCCAGCCATAGGACGATAGCCAAGTAAACAAAGAGAATATAAAAGCCTTGAAAATCGGTGCTGGTCATCCAAGAAAGTTGGACAAGCTGAACAGCAGAAAACCACAGACAGGCTGTCCAAAATCGTTTTTTAGAAAACGGGATGCTCGCTGCCACTTTCCAAAATACAGCATAGCCGATGCAGGCAGCGAGGAGTGCCAGCCAAGGACTCCAGGCGGGCTGTCCAAAAGCAACGATGAGCCAGCTGAGAACAAATTTCACGCTTTTATCCCGTCTGATGAAACTAAAATCAATAGACCGCCCAAAATACTGACATTTTTGAGAAGCAGCATCATTTGTTCTTCTCTCATTGAGCCGTCAAACAGCCAAAAGGGATGCATCACGATGGTTGAGGGGATTAAGAAAAGGATGAGCAACACAGTCCCTAAACGGACTTTGATGCCTAAAAGAACTAACAATCCACCCACTCCGGCAAAAATAGCGGACAAGATCATGACTAACGATGAATAGGAGAGCAAGAGATTAAAAACTTTTTGAACTTTGTCTGGAATCCCCGGGTGGACAATCCAATCCGACACGCTTTTATCGAACGCTTGCTGCATCTGGTCCCAATTTAAAATTTGATGTGTGATCAGGCAGATGAAAAGCAGGCTTAAACAGATCCTTCCGAGCATAAAAAAAACTTTTTTCATCTTCCTTCTCCACCGTCTTACAAGGTATAATACCGGAACATTTTATGAAATTTAGACAATACCATCTTTCAGCTGTTTTGGAAAGCTTGGAATCGCAAAAAATTCCTTTGGATGCGTTGCTCAGCCGGTATTTCCGGCTGCACAAAGCCCTGGGCTCGAAAGATCGTCTCTTCATCAGCGATACGGTTTATCATTACGTTCGCTGGAAGAACCTTTACCAACATCTGAAAATAGCTCCTTCTCCATTGGATCCGCTTGCCTATGCCCAAGATGAGTCCATTCCTTTGCATGTCCGTTATGGAATGCCTCAAGATCTATACGACTTACTTGTCGCAGCTTATGGCAAAGAAAAAACTCACGAGGTGAGTTTGATCAGTAACGTCCGGGCTCCGCTGACAATCCGGGTCAATCCATTAAAAATATCTCGTGATGCTCTATTGGCAAAGTGGGCCGGGACTTTTAAAGTTGCTCCTTGTCCGCAGTCGCCCCATGGCATTCATTTCCTTGAAAAGATCAATTTTTTTACCCAGCCTGAATATCTTGAAGGACTCTTTGAAATCCAAGATGAAGCCAGTCAGATGGCGGCAGAGCTTGTCAAAGCCAAACCCAAACAGCATGTCCTCGATTTTTGCGCTGGCGCTGGAGGAAAAACGCTTGCCTTTGCGCACCGATTGGAAAATTCGGGGCAAATTTATCTGCATGATATTCGGCCTCGTCCCCTTCAAGAAGCTCGCAAACGGCTGAATAGAGCGGGAATCCAAAATGTTCAGTTTTCTCTTTCAACTGCTCAGAAAAATAAAATGGACTGGGTTGTCGTTGATGTTCCATGCACCGGAACGGGAACCTTCCGTCGCAATCCTGACCTCAAGTGGAAGTTTGATGCAAACCGTTTGGAAAATCTCATTCTAGAACAAAGGGAGATCTTCCAAGAGGCCCTCTCTTACCTCCATCCTCACGGGACCATCGTCTATATGACCTGCAGCATCCTGCCACAAGAAAACGAAAGCCAAGCCGATTATTTTCAAAACAACTTTGGACTGGAAGTCGTGGAAACCTTCAAAACACTGCCTATTGAAAGCGGGATGGATGGATTTTTCGCCATCTCTTTAAAAAAAGGAAAATTATGACGATCGGAATTATTTTTGACTGTGATGGAACTTTGATCGACAGCGAACAGGCTTATTTCTTAAGTTGGCAGGAAGCGTTAAAAATGCGCGGTACCGAGATGACACTGGAAGAATATATGACTTATGCCGGCCACTCTGCAGCATATATCTCGAAAAAGCTCCACAATAAACTCCATGTCGACTCAGCAGATGCCATTTTGGAAGATGCAAGAAAAGCTTTCCACCTCCATTCTCACTGCATCATCCCCATTGAACGAACTCTCAAGATCGTTCGACAACTTGCCGCACAAAAACAGCAGCTCGGAATCAAAATGGGAGTTGCTTCTGCAGGTAGCCAGATACACCTCACTCAAAATTTAAAACGGTTTGGACTTATTGAATTCTTCGACACCATTATTTCAGGAAAGGATGACTTGCACGAATACTCCGATCCGGAGGGAACCAACAAACCGAAGCCTTATATCTATTTGCATACCGCAAAACAACTCGGACTGCATCCTTCCCGCTGCGTGGCCTTTGAAGACAGTGGGCCAGGTGTGAAGGCAGCCACCAGTGCAGGACTTTTAACCTTTGCCGTTCCGAATCATTTCACCCAGCATCATGATTTATCGAAGGCTCATTTCACCATCGATTCTTCTGAAGAAATCGATCTGCAAGAGCTGCTTCAAAAAATTTATACGCATTTAAATGCTGTTTGAAATTATTTTGCGTCTTTTGGCTCTTTAACTTTCTTGTTTAATTTGCAATTATTCTTATAATTTTTAACATCCCACTTTTTGCAATAACAAAAATTTCCATTAGCATCATTTTTAACATACACCGGGTTATCGGATGCCTCTTTCTTTCGATAACCACATTTTTGAGAACACCAACACTGACAATTTGAATCATTTCGGCATGACTCTTCTGTCTGGCACGGCGATTTTTCTCCTGAACACCCATAAAGCAGCACCGCCAAAAGTAGTAATAATTTTTTTCTTCTCATCCTTTCCTCCATATTCCTCGGGTATAACTCCATAAATATCGAACCGAAATTAAAGTATCAACCAGGACTCAAAAAGGGTAACAAAAATTCTTCAATATGGTAAGATTACAGCCTATGATTAAAACCATCCTCATTTCAGCCCTATTGCTAGGAACTCTTGCGGCGCAAAATCCTCCTGTACCGCAAATGGAGCAAGTGCATGAGATTGTGGTCAACAATCGCATTTTGACCAAACTCAATGGAAAAGACATCTCGGTTATTGATGTGATGAAAGAGATGGATGTCTATTTAAGCCGTTATTATCCGCAATATATGGATTCCAAAACGGCCCGGTTTCAATTTTACTCTTCACAATGGTTTCCTACCCTCCAGCAGATGATCGACCACGAACTCATGGTCACCGACGCAGAAACCCGCGAAGTCAAAGTTTCCGATGGCGAAGTCCGAGAAGAGGTCCAAGCTCGTTTTGGGCCCAATGTCATGGGTACTTTAGATCAACTCGGAATCACCTACGATGAAGCGCGCGATATGGTTTATAAAGAAATGATCGTCCAACGGATTCAATGGCTCCGCGTCACTTCAAAAGTGCTGCAAAAGGTCACCTCTCCAGAAATCAAAAACGCGTATCAGAAATTTATTCGAGAAAATCCTGCGAAAGAAGAATGGAAATATCAGTTTGTGACCATCCGCGCTGCCGATGAGGCTGCTGGTCAAGCGTTTGCCCGCAAAATCGCTGGGTTGAAAGAAAAATCTGAAGGGAACCTCATCATTGCCTCCGAGTTTGCCAAAGCCGAGCTTCCTCCAGAGTCGACCATCACACTGAGCGTCTCTCAAGAGTTCAATCTAGAAGACAAAGCAGTCTCTCAAATCCACCGCGCGGTTCTCTCTGACATGAAACCTGCCGAGTGGAGCAGTCCCACCACCCAGCTGAGCCGAGATGGGACCACTGTCGTTCGGATCTTTCACCTGAAAGAGCATACGAGAACCAAGCCTCCGACCTTTGCGTCGATCTACAACGAGTTGAAAAATAATTTGTACAACACCGCTGCAGAGCAAGAAGGCAAAACGTACGTCGCTAAACTGCGAAAGAAGTTCGGTTTTGATGAAACCTCGCTCGATATCCCTCCTCGTTTCGAGCCGTTTGTCGCACGCTAATGGCACTTTATAAACCTTCGACCCTGCGTGCTTTTTTGGAAGAGATCGGTGCGTCTCCTAAGAAGAGCTTGTCTCAGAACTTCCTCATCGACGGTAATATCATCCGCAAGATTATCACGCTCGCCCATGTTCAGCCCGGCGATTTCGTCTTAGAAATCGGCCCTGGACCAGGGGTTCTAACGGAAGAGCTACTTGCCCGCGGCGCCCATGTGCTGGCCGTTGAAAAAGATCGGAAGTTTGCCAGCGCCCTCCATCGGCTGCAGACCCAAGATCAGCGGTTAACGGTGATCGAAGGGGACATCTTAGAGCAAGACCTTTCAAAAGTGTTAAAACCCCGTACCAAGCTTGTCGCCAATCTCCCCTACCAAATCACAACGCCGATTTTGACTGCATTCCTTCCTAAGAAAGCCTTTTTTGAGTCGATCACCGTCATGGTGCAAAAAGAGGTTGCTGCCCGTTATACCGCTCTTCCCAGTACAAACGACTATAGCTCGATCACCGTGTTTGTTCAATTTTACTCCGATTCACTCTACGGCTTTACCGTCGAACCGACCTGCTTTTATCCGCCTCCGCGTGTAAAATCAGCTGTTGTGAAATTCACACTGAAAGACCATCCCCCTGTCTCTTCGGAAGAGGCGTTTTTTGCAATGACCCGGAGAGCCTTTCAACAACGACGCAAAATGATCCGTTCTTCGCTCAAGTTTGTTTATGATCAGGAAAGCATAGACCGAGGACTGGAAAAGATCGGAAAAGGGCTTCAGGTCCGGCCTGAAAATCTTTCTCTAGCCGACTTTTTGATTCTTTCTCACGAGATACATCAAAAGTAAAACCACTTGTCCGCCTAGGAAAAGCGAGAGCAGGAAAGGTTTATTCTTTTTGCAAAGATCTCCAACCACTGACCACCATTTTTGATCGACATCATGGGCGGCATACACGGCCAGTTCATTGAAGATTTTACCGCCCTCTCCAACCAACCTTAAACGCCCAACCCTATCTTGGCCCTTAATTGGGAGCTTGCATTGATCCCACACAATCTCTGCCCGGAATGCCGGTTCTTCAGCAGGAAAATAGGTGAGCTGGAGATCTTCTTTGAGAATGGCCTCTAAAGGAACTTTAGCCCCTTTGATCGGCAAAGTGAACCGATCGCTTTCCTTTGCAAAAAACGTGCGGGAAATCGGTTTCTCTTTAAAGGCTGTTTCAAAAAGCTTAATTGAATCTCGAAAACGGTGCTCGCTTTCGGCGCAATTGAGAAGTACGGTAATGAGCGTTCTCCCTTCATGGGTGGCCGCTCCAACAAACGTATGGCCCGCTTTGGCCACATAGCCTGTTTTGACCCCGATGGCTTTCGGATAAAAGTAGGACCCGGGTTTAACCAGTCGATTATGCTGTGGAATTGTCCGCGGAGGTTGTTTATTACTTTGAGGACATTCGTATTTGGCTGACCGGACAATCTCTCTAAATGTCTCGTGCTTAAGAGCGAGCTTGGTCATCAATGCCATATCATAGGCCGTTGTCCAGTGTTCATGATGATGCAGTCCGTGAGGGTTTGTAAATTGTGTTTCCAAAATCCCCTCGCTCTTGAGAAATTGGTTGAGCTCGGCAACAAATTGATCAATCGATCCGCTTGTCGTTTCAGCAAGCACGTTTGCTGCATCATTGCCAGAGCAGAGCATCAGGCCATGCAAGAAACTATAGAGTGACAACTTTTCCCCCGGTTTCACTCTCATCATCGTCCCTTCAGGCTCTAAGGTATGGGAAGGGTGCGGAGAATTGGGAGCTTGTCTTGCGTGGGCAGGAGCTGTCTTTAAGGCATTGGTCGATACCTCAAGAAGATGATCGAGCTCTTTTCCTCTCTTTTCTAGGACGTAGAGAGCAGTGGCGATCTTCGTAATGCTGGCAGGATGCTGCTTCTCATGGATATTTTTCGCATAGAGAATCGCCCCTGTATCGGCGTTGATCAGGATTGCGCAAGGGGCTGAGACCTCGACTTTCAGAGGCTTTGCAGCAAGTGTTGCTAAGCAAAATAAAAAAACGAAAATTGTTCGCATTAGAACATACTTATGCCCGAAATCCCTCTTATTATAAAAGTATTCTCGAGTGCTTTTTTTCATAATTCGCTTAATTTCAATAAGTTATACTAGTTTAAAAAAATAAGTTGATAAGTCATGGAGGGATCGGTATTTAGAAGATAAATCGTCAAGGACAAGGAGAAGTGGACGCCGATGATGACGCCATCCCAATTGGAAGAGGCCTTTGTTGAATTTTCGCAGAATCTACCTAAGCACGCGCCAGACGGGGTCATCGCTGTCGACCTAAACATGCTCTATGAACTGGGTCTGCTCAAACATGAAAAATTCGATCAAGCGACCACTCATGAAGATTTGATGCACTATTTTCATGTTCTGGAAACGCCTGATAAAGTCACGCTCTTCAATGAACAGTTCGTCGTTTGGATTTTACCCAAGATGCATCAAGAGCTTGCCCAGACGATGACCTTTATTGCGCTTCTACAAAACACCAAGCCTCATCTGGAGATCGTTTTTTCAACCTCGGGCGTTTACAATACCCCGAAGTTCATTCTGAAAGTCTTAGAGCATTTTCTCACGGAAGTGGTCGACACGGAAGCGATTATTTCTTCGATGAATCGTCCGAAAGCATCATGAACCGATTTAATACCTGAGTGATCTTCTGCGCCAGCTGCCGATAGATCGGCGTCAGCGCTGCGTCTTGAGCTCCTTCAATGGAATCCAACTGTCCTAGAGAGAAAGTGATCGTTTTTTCCCTTTTCCCCTGTTCATTGATAAACGAGACCGTTTTCAATGAATTGACGTCGATGTAGTCGTAATCAGTCGATGCTTTGACATTGACGGGGCCAACAATCACCTCCTCCGTGATTGTGTCTACTAAGCTCACTTGCGCGGTGAGAGTCCGCCGATTTTCTTCAGCCATGAGGTTCCGTTCGATTTTTCCTTCTTTAGAGGTCAGATCGTATTGGAATCCGACAATGTCGCTCTTATCGTTGACAATAGCGACGTTCAAGCACAACTGGCCATCGCTTTTGACAAATCGGTAAAGGTTGGAGTTGGTGACTTGCCGGATTAGCTCAGAAGTGAGCTGCCCTTGTGCATCACCGTCGACATAAGGAATCGAAATCGTCGTTTTGTCATCGGTGGAAACGGTATGGTAGCCGCAACTACTAAACGCTAGTAGGCTCGCTAATAATGGGAATTTCAGGCTCTGCAATAGGTGTGACCGCATTGACTTGCTCTTGATTGGGGGTCTGCTCTAATTCAGCCGTCTCTTCTTTAGCCACTTCTTCTTGAGGAGGACGGAGCACACTCAGCCGTTTTTTAGAAAATTCGGCTGTTTTTGTATTGGGAAACGCTTTGACAATCTTAGAATAGTAGAGAATCGACGCATGAGGTTTTTTCGTCCTCTCATAAAATTTAGCGATCTCATAGAAACTTTTCGCATAGACTTCTTGCATATCGGCTAAGATATTTTCTGCAGTCTCGATTCGCTCATCTGAGGGAAAATCTTGTCGGAATTTTTTCAGGTTTAATGTCGCTAAATCTAAAAAATCGGCATCAGGATATCTTTCTTTCGATTCGATCAAATAAACCTTGCCAATTTCGACATAGGCATCAGGCGCCAGCGCGTGCTTTGGGAAGCGACGGATTAGCGTCTGGAACACTTCGATACTCGAGGAGTATTCTTCATCATCTAAAACGACCTTCCCCTTGCCAAACAGCGCTTTGGCAGCCAGATCATCATTGGGAAGAGCATTAATCACTTCGTCGTAAATTTCGATCGCTTCATCTTTAGCAGGCATCCATCGCGGTAAAAACTCAACACCCCCAAGATGTTTTTTATAACCGGCTCCGTATCGATCAGCGATCTGAAACTTCAATTCGATCGCTTCTCTAAAGTGTTGGAGAGAGGTCTGTTTTTTGAGATATGTCGTTAAATGTTGGTTGGCGATTTCAAAATCTTCTTTGTGAAAAAATCCTAGCCCTAAAAAATAAAAAGATTCTTGATAGAAAGGAGTGTCAGGAAAATTTTGAACCATGATCGTTGCTTGTTGGACGACCTCATCCCACCTTTCGGCTTGAACTGCTTCGAGAAGCAACCCATGGTGTTCCTGAACAGACAGGGTAGCAACTTCATTGACGTTCCTGACCTTGCCGTCTTTGATGGTATAAGCGGCTGAAAGCGGAAGCAAAAGGAGCATTGAAGCAAGCATTAATTTTTTCGCCATACTCGATCCATTATGCAACTATTTCGGATAATGTCAATGAAGCGCTACTCTATAAAACGCTTCAAAGAAAAAAATTTTCTTGATACACTGCGAGTCGGCTTGGAAATGTGAATTTGGGCTAGCGTGAAAGCTCTCGGGGTTCCGCGAGGCTTTGACGCAGCCCAAATTCACATTTCCAAGCCGACCCGCAGTATAGAATCACAACTATGGATTTATCCCAAAAAAAATGCGTTCCGTGCTCAAAGAAATACCCCCCGCTGAAGGGAGACACGTTAAAATCTTTATTTGCTCAGCTAGGGCCTGGCTGGAAACTCATGGATGAGCATCATCTGGAAAAAGAATACCGGTTTAGAAATTTCCAAGAAGCTCTCGACTTCACGAACAAAGTCGGTGCGATTGCCCAAGAAGAAGGGCATCATCCTGACATTTATCTCGCCTGGGGGCTCGTCAAACTATCCCTCTGGACACATAAAATCGACGGCCTGTCCGAAAACGACTTCATCCTGGCCGCTAAATGCGACCTTATCCCATGATCAAAATTATTCCAGATTAAGCCATTGAAAAATCGGCTTACCGCTAATCGTATTTTGAGATAACTCTGATGTGCTGTACTTTTGAGGAATTGTCTCTTTGATTTTATTCACGACTTTACCAGGTGTGTCTGTTTTGAAAGCTAAGATAACATGGCTGCGAAAAGTGATATCCGCCCCAAAATCTACCTTCTCTTTATTCGGATTAAAGATGACACAGATCTTAGCTCCATCAACTACGAATAGTCTTTTAACTTTGGTTATAGATTCGAACATTTTCTCTAATTCTTTCTTGATCTCCTGCCGAGAAGTTAGCAGGGAAGTTGAACACGTCATACCCCCTGCTGAACATGTTGAAGACGTTGTTGAGGCAGCCATATTTTACTCCTTGGTTAGTTATCGGAGACAGTCATATCGAAACGAAAAATTAAGTACACCCTTTAAGATGCACAGACTCTATACCGAACGTGATTCGAAAAGCTGCTATCCCACGTTCAGGTGAAGCAAGAAAGGTAGCCTGCGCAGCTCCTGTTCTAAGGCTTGATCCAAGGAAATCCCCCAGCGAGCATCGACGACGAGATGCGCGAGGGTTTGATGGGCAGAGAGAAATTCTAAGACGATTGGCATCGATCCAGGAGAAGACCGAAAAAGTTTCTTCAAATGAAGCACGTGGCTAAGGCGGACTTGATCAGCATTGAGCTTTAAAAAGAGTTTTCCTTTCATTTCTTTTTTCTCCTGCTTCTCCTGCTTCTCCTGTTTCACAGGAGGTTTTTTATCTCGGCGAGCCATATTTTTTTGCTGCATTTTGAGTTGATCATAAGCGGTCTCGCAGAGTCTCATCATTTGCTCATCTGCTTTGGTTAGATCATCAAACCAGCGGCATTGAAGTTTGAGGTCGGCTTCCCGCTTGTCGACTTGCAAGATTCCGTAGAGGAGCTGATTCTCATTGAGAAGATGCCCTTTTTCCTCAAAAAGCTCCGACCAGACGGGCACTTCCAACCGATCTGTTCCGTCGCTGATCTTTAAAATGGCAAACTTTTTCTGCGTTTTAGCCGATGTCTTGACTTGGATCTCATCCAGAATGAATGCAGTGCGAAGCACAGCATCGTGATCGAGCCCGCTCACGTGGGAAAAAGGAACACAAGATAGCCGCTGAATCACCGTTTTAAATTCATCGAGAGGGTGCCCTGTGACATAGAACCCCAGCAGCTCTTTTTCGCGTCTCAGCAAGTGCTGCTTTGAAAGCGCTGTCTCCTTCTGCTCCACAATCACGGGAGCGGGATCGGCAGTTTCTCCGAAAAGATCGATGAATCCTTTAGAGATTTCTTTTTGTTTTTGCATCGCTGTCTGATACATCTCTTCCAGCGATAAAATCATCGTCTGGCGGCTGACTCCTGTAAAATCAAAACATCCGGCTTCAATAAGGTTCTCAATGGTCTTCTTGCCGATTTTTTTGGTGTCGATGCGAGAACAAAAATCAAATAGAGAGCGAAAGGGACCCTTGCCGGTTCTTTCTTGGATGACGGTCTCGACAACGCCTTCGCCAACGCCTTTGATGCCGCCCATGGCAAAACGGATCCCTTTAGGGGTGGCGACAAACTCTTGCCCCGACTCATTCACATCGGGAGGTAGGATCGGGATATTCATTGCCTGGCTCTCTCCGATCAACTTGGCAACTTTTGTGACATCATCCCGATCGCAGGTCATCAGAGCCGCCATCCAAGCGCCGGGATAGTTTGATTTGAGGTACGCCGTCACATACGCGAGATAGCCATAAGCTGCAGCGTGGGATTTGTTGAAACCGTAGGAGGCAAACTTCTCAATCTTATCGAAAATCTTCATAGAAAGATCGGCATCGAGTCCTTTCTGGAGAGCCCCTGTCCGGAATTTCTCTCGTTGCTTAGCCATTTCTTCTCGGTCTTTTTTACCCATCGCCCGTCGAAGCACATCGCCTTCTCCGAGAGTATAGTTGGCCAAAAGACTGGCGATCTGCATCACCTGCTCTTGATAGACCATGATTCCGTAGGTTTCTGAGAGAATATCTTTCATGAGAGGATGGTCAATCTCGATCGGCTCTTTGCCGTGTTTACGGGCAATGAAGGAAGGGATCATTTCCATCGGGCCCGGACGGTAGAGAGCAACGACCGCGATGACTTCTTCAAATTTATCGATGTGAAGCTGCCTAGAAAGTTCTTGCATTCCTGTCGATTCCATCTGGAAGATGCCGTTGAGTTTGCCTTGGTTCATGAGGCTAAATGCCGCCTTATCCTCAAGAGGGAGATTGACCCAGTCGATCGCTTTGCCATGACTTGCACGGATCGCATCGACGGTCTTTTGGATCGAGGTCAGGGTTTTCAGCCCCAAGAAGTCGATCTTGAGCATACCGACTGCTTCGACGGGCTTCATGGAAAATTGCGTGACCAAGATCTCGCTGTCTTTTGCCGTACAGACTGGGATCCGATCCGTGAGCGGATCTCCAGAGATGATCAGCCCTGCAGCATGGATGCCTGTATTGCGCACGGAACCTTCTAAGCGGCGGGCGATATCGATCAGTTCTTTGACTTCATGATCGGTATCGTAGGCTTTTTTCAGATCGGGGTCTTCTAACGCTTTATCCAGAGTGATGCCAAGATCTTCTGGCACGAGTTTGGCAATCGCATTGACCTTTGGCAGTGGCACGCTTAAGACGCGGCCGACATCTTTGATCGCCATCTTGGCTTTCATGGTACCAAAAGTGATAATCTGGGCAACTTTATCTTTGCCGTATTTTTGGACGGTATAATCGATAACCTCGCTGCGGCGGTCCATGCAGATATCGACGTCAACGTCGGGGTACGAGATCCTTTCAGGATTGATAAACCGCTCGAAGAACAAGTTAAACCGGAGTGGCTCGATATCGGTGATGCCGATCAGGAACAAGATAATTGAGCCAGCGCCCGATCCTCGACCAGGACCGACAGGAATGCCTCGATTTTTAGCCCAGGAGATAAAGTCATGCACGATCAAGATATAATCGCCCATGCCCTTCGAGATAATAATATCAAGCTCGTAGGCCAAACGGTCTTGGACGACCTGCAGAGGGTCTTTATCTGGGTATTTTTCTTGGACTTTGGCCAGCCTTTCCGCAGTATACCGGTGGGGAATGCCCTCTTTGCAGAGCGCCCGCAGATACTCTTCCTTCGTAAAACCCTCAGGAGGAATGAAAACGGGATAAAATCTCGTCTTTAAGTCGAGCTCAAGGTTGATTTTTTCGCTAATAGCGGCCGTGGCAGCCAGCGCATCGGGAAAATCGGCAAAAAGCTGGGCCATCTGCTCAGGAGTTTTTAGATAAAGCTCGTGCGTGAAATAGACTTGCCTTTTTGGATTCAGGACACGATTTTTCGGATTGCCTTGAGAGTCTCTTTCCCAGATCTCGCACGGCTCCCCCGATTGAATGTTCATCAAGATTTCATGGGCCTTCCAATCGCTTCTCTCGAGATAATGGACCGGATTCGTCGCAACGCACCGGATCCCATACTGCTTGCCAAGCTCAGCGAGCTTTTGAATCACGATCTCTTGGTTCCGGGCATAGTCTCGATAGTTTTGAAGCAACCATCCTTCTTTTTCCATCCCATCATTGCCGATGTCTTCTTCCGACATTTGATTGCGCTGCAGCTCAAAATAGAAATCGTCCTTGAATATCTGCTTGAACCATTCGATTTCTTGGTGAAGCTCTTTTTCTTTCCCCTGGATGATCAGATAAGGAATCAGTCCCTGCAGAGATCCGGAAAGACAGATCAGCCCTTCTGCGTACCGGGCCAGAAGTTCTTTATCAATCCGCGGGGTGTAATAAAACCCCTCGATATGAGCCGCAGAGCTAAGTTTGCAGAGGTTTTGATATCCTTGTTTATTTTTCGCCAGCAGCACCAGAGGAAATCCCGCGGGAGTACCGGGAGTTCTTTTTTTCTCCAGACGGGAATAAGGAGCCAGGTGAAGTTCGCAGCCGATAATCGGCTTGATTTTCGCTTCCTTACACGCCTTATAAAATTCGACTGCCCCATACATATTCCCTTCGTCGGTCAGAGCAAGCGCAGGCAGCTTGCCGTTTTTGGCTTTTTCAACCAGATCTTCAATCGATGCCGTTGAGTTCAAAATAGAGAACTGGGAATGGACGTGGAGGGGGATATACATGAACCCAGAGTGTATCTTCGGCTCAGCGGCAAGTCAATAAAAAGGTTGCGCTTGTCGGCTTCTTTTGCTAACTAGAGGCTAAAGGAGACCTTAATGCTAAAAAATATGGGATTTGTCATGTTGACAGGCGCTGTCATGGCCGTGTTTTTCTCTCCAATTTACATCGAAGCCGAACTCCCCATGGTTAAAAAGGAGTGCGTTAAGAAGGAAAAAGAAGTCAAAAAAAAGAAAAAATGCCCCTGTCAGAAACCTAAATAAGAAGGTGTTTATACCAGGGAAATTGCATGATAAATAGCTCGCGAAGAGAAACAGGATCCGCTTCGCGGGAAGTTCGGGCAGGATTTGCAGGATGGTCTCATTTTTATCCTGCCAATCTTGCCGACATTGTCGATCCTGTTTTTCTCTATGAATACATCACGTCAAGAAGTTTGTCATGCAATTTCCCTGTGTTTATACCAATCGCAAGAAATTAAAATCGAATGGTATAATAAGCTGTCCTTTCATCATCAAACCAATTGATTAAAAGCCCCTGTCTTTTAAGCTCATTTAAGGCATTAACAAAACGCTCTCGAGTATAACATTCGTTGACACCTTTCGGTTGTAAACCCACAATGCGTTTTTCGCTGATTCCAGAGTTTCCATAAAGCGTGATTTTTTCCTGCATTTTGCTGAGAACATATTGAGCCAACACCACCTCTTCCTCGGTTGAATTGCCGATTTCAAAAACCGCTGGGAGGCTTTCAATCCCTCCGCTAGTCAACCCTTTGGTATCATAGACAATTAGAGCTTCTTGAAGCGTTTGAACCTCTTTTTGCTTGCGCTTTACCATAACATCCCAAGCTTGGGTACAACTTTCCACTGTTTTTAGAGGGGCCATTTCGTATTTGCAGCCCAAATGTTCACTGGTTCTTTGCCAGGATTCTTTATTTTCTTCTCGGAATTTTTGATTATAGGCCATCTCAGAAGCAATCCCTACACGCTGGTAAGCTTCCCAAAGAGTCGATCTAAACAGGGGGAGAGGAAAGAGGCTAGCGAGTCTCTGCAAACCATCATACACGCTCTTTTTATCCAAATCGACATTCTCAAAGTCGACTGCGCAAACATATTTTCCATCCATACTCACTTCAGGGAAGTTTTTCAAGCCCACATCCCAAATGCCTATATTCACGATCAAAGAAGCCATTTGGCTCACTAATTTCACTAGATTTTCTTTAAAAATAGGCAGACATTCGGCTGACTGACTATGGGTAAAAACTCGGGCCCAAAATTCTCTATGCCCTGACCAGTCCATTCCCAAAGGCAAACGCTCTTCGATATAAAGAGCTCGAGGCTCCCCAGCAGCGAGCATCTCTGGAACTTCGATGCATGTAGACAAGGGAATGCGGCACCAAAAGGGGTTTTGTTCTTTAGCAAAAGCACGAGCTCTTTCCGCGACTAAAACCTGCTTGCTGGCAGCTTCACAGCTCATGAGTTTTACGACTATAGATGGAAAGTCAAGATGACCCCAAACGACATTGTGCTTGCCCTTGTTTAAGAAATAAAAAGAGCCTTGCGCATCCCCTTCTGATGGCGATGGATTTTTTAAGAGAGAGGCTACAGCAAGCGCCTCTTTTTTTACCTGAGAAAGCTCTTCCACGCTGAGCAAAGAGGCAGCTTTTGAACCAACGGAATCTGACAGATCGGTCCGGCTAAAATGATCAATAAATTTTGCCGCGGTTTCTTTCACTACTTGAGAAGGACTTTGAGGGGAAACAGAAGAACCCAATTTTAACGAATTAATTGCCATAAAAATGCCCACTTTTTAGGGAGAATTATACAACAAATATACGCTAATCTTCAACTTAAGCTTTTTTTAGAAAATCGCTTGTATACACAAATGAACTCAAGCTTCTGTTGGTTTTTCCGACCCTTCCGAAGCAGGCTCTTCTTCTTCCATGAATTTAGGGTTGGACTTGATTGCCCACAGCGGCGCTAGCAGCAGAACGCTGATGACCCCGCATACAGCAAGCGCAATGAAAAATCCGTTCCACCCTGCAATTTCCATGATTTTCGTGAGCGGATAGCCTGCAGCGGCAAATCCCAAATAGGCGATGAATCCGATAAAACCGGTTGAAGCGCCTGCCGCTTTCTTATGGGAAAGCTCGGCAGCAGCAACTCCAATCAGCATCTGAGGACCAAATATCAAGAACCCGATCATAAAGATGAGGAAATAGTCGAGGTAGAGATTGCCTGGAGGCGCCAGCCACAAGGCAACGATCGCTCCAATGACAGCAAGAGCAAACAGCGTATTAATCGGCCCTCTGCGGCCCTTGAAGATCTTATCCGAGGCCCAGCCTGCAGCCAAGCTTCCAACCAGCCCCCCGATCTCAAACCAGATAATCGCCGCATTGGCAGTGAATAACGGATACCCCCGTGTCTCGATCAAGAAGAGAGGAGACCATTCATTGAAAGCTCCCCGGATGACATAGACGAAGAAATAGGCGATCCCTAAGATCCACAGGTAGCTATTGTTAATCACAAATTTGAAAAGAAGCTCTTTGAGGGTAATATTTTCTTTATGCTGTTTGGAAGGAGGGTAGTCATTTTTGTATTTTTCAATGGAAGGAAGCCCCAAGGAAGCCGGCGTATCATGGAGGCAGAAAAAGGTAAAGACTCCGACCCCGATGCAAATAATTCCTGGAACATACATCCCATAGCGCCACCCAAGCAGCTGCGCCACGGCGACGACGATGTAAAAGGCGACGGCACCACCGACATTATGGGAAGAGTTCCAGCTTCCCCACCACGTCCCGCGCTCTTTTTGAGAATACCAATGGGTTAAAAGCTTCGCGACCGGAGGCCAGCCCCAGCCCTGGAAAAGACCGTTCAGCCCCCAGATCACAGCCATAACCCATAACGTGGAAGAGATTCCAAATAAGACGTTAAGCACGCCTGTGAGAATAAGCCCGACAGACATGAAAACACGGGGATTTGACCGGTCGGAAATCACCCCGCTTAAAAATTTACTTGATCCATAAACAATCGCAAACAAGCTTCCCAAGATTCCCAGATCGGTCTTGGTCATGCCCAAATCTTGGATCAGGAGCGGCATGATGTAGGTATAACTTTTTCGTGAAAGGTAGTAGAAAACATACCCGATATACATCCCGATGAAGATCCGCCAGCGCCAGTATTTATACTTAGCATTAACGACATCTGGATCTTGAATCTCACTGATGGCGGGGGCGGGCTTAAATATTTGCAACCATTTCACGCGTTGATCAAACCTCTTGGTGAAAGCTCTATATCGGACAATCGCGGCTTTAGCTGTCCGGAATAGGCGTTGAAAGAAAAATGATACTTGCCTGAATGACCTAATGTCAATTGTATTTTCCTTTCTTAGAAGAATCTTTTGATAATGTGAAATGTTTAAATTTAGTATACAAAGAATCATGAGCGATGTGAAACCGGCCGTCGATCCTGCCTTTGATCCCCCTAAAGAGTGGCTGGCAGTCCAGCGAACGGAGCAGATGCAAGCCAATAAGGAAGGGATCGAGGAAATCGTTAAAAAGAACCCTAAGACCCTGCTGATGGCCGCTCTTTGTGCCTATATTCGTAAAATGGCCCTGTTTCTTGCCTCCAGGCCAGTCAAGGGAAGGAAAAGTGCCTTAGCCGGGGAATTGGAGCTCGAACTCTCAGCGTTAAAAAATGCCCTTGCCGAGCTGACCAAAAAAGATGTCAGCCGAGATGCCGAATATGTCCAGCACCTTTCTCACGTTTGGCACCAACTCATCGATAACGTCACTGTCGTCGAATTTTTAAGCAGGAAAAAAAGCGATATTAGCGTGCAATTAAAAACTTTGATTGAAACATTCAACCATTATCCTGCCCGCCAAGAACATTCTCTGGGCTACTACATGACCAATTTTGCGGGGAAAGAATGGCTACCATTCCCATTCATGGAACAGCTTCACTTGCTTTACGAAGATTACCATTCTCACAAAAAAGAGAGCCAGCTCCATCACTGGATTTCTTCTATTGATCTTATTCTCGCTCTTATCAAGAAATAAGTTCGTTATTATTATGAACGAGATTACAATCTCTTCATATGAAAGGCGTCGCAGCTACTCACAGGCATGTTTATCAAGCACCGATAATTGATCTACAATGTAACTGGCTTATTCCGGAGATTGCAATAAAAATATTGCAACATCTTTACTATAGAGACGTTACAAGTTTTAGCTGCAGCTGTAAACAGGCCTACAGCATCATCTATCAGGAAGATTTCTGGCCTAAGTTAGCCGATGCCATTTTTTCATCTAACGAGGCTCCTGAAAAATTGAATCCCAGAAAAAAATTTAAAATCTATTCCAACCTGTTCCAAAACCGCAATTGCGAAAAATCCATTGAGGTCAAAGATTGTCTATCGATGGGAAATCGTATCGTTTGGCAAAATCGTCTGGTGTTTTTGCATCAGACAGAGAGGCTTGCGGCACTTGGAACGATGCTTAGACTCGAAATGATTGATTTAAAAGAATTAAAAATGGTGGAGGATCATTCTATCGAGGATTATTTCTACGAAATGACTGCGTGTCAAGATCAGCTCGTGTTTGGCCTTGCAGATGGACGCCTTGGCGTCACTTCGATTTCCAACATACTTAATATTGACAAATTTTATCACCACTTTCGAAAATTTGAGCGTCTTGCTTGCAACCCCGAAAGTAAAATTGTCGCTGCGGCAGATGAAAAGGGCACGATTTTGGTATGGAAGGTCAAAGATGAACCCGCCCCTTCCCAAATTTTTTCAATCTCAGTCAATGTAATTAATGATCTTTCTGTAGGTCATGATGTTATTGTTGCTAGAGATGAGCAATATGTTTTCTCCTTGTATCACACGTCCGAAAAGCTTATCAGCAAAAAGCTTGTGCTTCCAGATGTGTCCCATGCTGCTGTCTATCAAGACCAACTTGTGACAAGCCATAATGAGATAATAAGCAATGAGAACACAGCTCCCGTCGTCAAAATATGGGATGCCAAGACGATAGAATTAAAGGAAACCATTAATCTTGCGCAGCTCTCTTGGATAGTTAATCCACTGCATGATACGGATTTTTGGAGAGGTTGTGATTGGACTGAGCCGTGCATGGAAGGGGTGTTCGTTTCCCAAGTAAGAAGAAAAGTAAACAGACCGTGTATCGTCGTATGGAATTTAAAAACAAAAAAGGGCTCCGGCTTAAACGATGTGGATCCAGGAGTCGTCAAAAACGATTTTCTTATTCACAAGGGTCAATTCATTATCACAAAGTACTGCTATCCTAATATTATTAAACTTTTCGACTTTTCTCATGAGCTCTGAACCTATCCCGATAATCTTAACATGGCTATTTTTGCCCTTTTTGGCATCTTTGTCTCCAGCTCGCTCAGCCATGTTATCCCAGCATTGTCTTCTCTCGCTGGAAACAAATCTATCCAAAAATGCCTAAAAATCTCCATATTAAGATTATCGGGATAGGTTCCTAAGAAATAACTATTGCTGCTTTTACCTTTACAGGGGTAAAATTGCCAAACTTATGGAATACACAATCCCCAAGGGTGTCTTTGACATTTTACCCAAAGAATCCAAACCTGAAGAGGCCTGGCGTGCGTCTGCTCATTGGCAGTACGCCGAAGAGTTGATACGCCGGTGTGCAGCCGATTACGGTTTCAAAGAAATTAGGACCCCTCTTTTTGAAAGGACCGAGCTTTTTGTCCGCGGCGTTGGAGAAAGCTCCGATATCGTGACCAAAGAGATGTACACTTTCCTCGATAAGGGGGAACGGTCGATGACGCTCCGTCCAGAAGGGACCGCTTCCGTCATGCGAGCCTTCGTCGAAAAACACCTCGATCAAACCCCCGGCCTTCATAAATTCTTCTATATCGGCCCGATGTTCCGCTATGAGCGGCCGCAATCGGGAAGATACCGGCAGCACCATCAATTTGGAGCCGAAGCGATCGGCATTGGCAAACCCGAACAAGATGTTGAACTGATCGACCTGCTGTGCGAAACCTACCGCAGGCTTGGCCTCAAAGGCCTCAAAGTGATGATCAATTCCGTTGGAGATGAAGCGTCTCGGATCCCATATCGCGAAGCACTGAAAAAACACCTCCAACCGCACTTTGAAAAACTCTCGGCCGACAGCCAAATCCGCTTCACGAAAAATATCTTGAGGATCTTAGACTCCAAAGACGAAAACGATCAAACTTTACTAACAAAATCCCCCTCCATTTTGGAATTTCTTTCCGATGAAGCAAGAGCGCATTTTGAAAAGGTCAAACGGCTCTTAGAAATCGAAAAGATCCCTTACGTCGTCAATCACAAGTTAGTGCGCGGACTCGACTACTACAACAAGACCGTTTTCGAAGTCATCTCGGAATCGCTCGGCGCGCCTAATATCCTAGGTGCCGGCTGGACCCTCGGCGGCGGCGGGCGGTACGATGGCTTGATCCATTCTCTAGGAGGCCCGGATCTTCCATCCGTCGGTTTTGCGGCCGGCATTGAGAGGCTTCTGCAAACCATGGCCGCCCAGCAAGTGAATTTTCCTGCTCCACCAAGCCCTGTCATCTTCCTGATCCCGATGGGAGAGGCCGCCTCAGAAGCCTGTTTTGCTCTCCTCTGTCGGCTCAGACACCAAGGCATCGCTGCCGAAATGGACCTGTCCGGCAAAAAAATCCAACACGGCCTGCAACTTGCCAACACAGAAAGTGCTCGCTACTCCGTTGTCGTTGGAGACCGGGAAATGGAGACAGGAGAAGTTGAAATCAAAGAAATGGCCACACGCACAAGCCAAAAAATTGTTCTTTCCAAACTGGAAAGTTTCTTAAAAGGCAAATTATGAAATTCGATTACCGCCGCACTCACACCTGTGGGGATCTCAATATGTCGTTCGTTGGAAAACGGGTGACGCTGTCTGGTTGGGTTCACCGCCGCCGCGACCTGGGCGGACTGATCTTCATCGATCTCAGAGACCGATTCGGACTGACGCAGCTCATCTTTGATCCGAACAAAAACCAGGATCTTCATACGAAAGCCTCAAAACTCCGCGCAGAGTGGGTGATTTCGATCCGCGGCGTTGTCTCACCTAGAGGAACGGCTAATGAGCGGCTCGCAACGGGTGAAATCGAAATCCAAGTCGATGAACTCGAAATTTTGTCTCCTGCCAAAACCCCTCCGTTTTCGATTAGCGACGATCTCACAGATGTCAATGAAGAGATCCGCTTAAAATACCGCTACCTTGACATCCGCAGAGGAGAGATTGCTAAAAATCTTGCTACACGGCATCTCGCGATGCACCATACCCGGAATTATCTGCATGAACACGGCTTTTTAGAAATCACCACTCCCATTCTGGTCAAGTCGATCCCTGAAACAGGAGCCCGCGACTATCTCGTGCCTTCCCGCATCTACCCGGGCAATTTCTACGGCCTTCCTCAATCTCCGCAGATTTTCAAACAGCTGCTGATGGTCTCTTGCATGGACAAGTACTTTCAAATCGCTCAATGCTTCCGCGATGAGAATCTCCGTGCCGATAGGCAGCCTGAATTCACCCAGATCGATTTAGAGATGAGTTTTGGCATTCCCGATGACCTCCAGCGGCTCATGGAGGGACTCATCGTCAGGCTATTCAAAGAATGCCGTGGCATTGATCTCCCGACACCGTTCCCCTACATGTCGCATAAAGACTGTATCGAATACTACGGAACAGACCGGCCCGATCTACGGTTTGGAATGCCGCTTATCCGCCTTGATGATATCGTCAAACAATCGACATCGAAAATCTTCTTAGAGCCTCTTGCCGTCGGCGGCTGCGCAAAGGCCCTTTTAGTCAAAGCAGGTGCTACCTTCTCGCGCCGGGAAATCGATCAATATACGCAGTTTGCTGGGCAATTTGGCCTCGGAGGCCTCGCTTGGATCAAACGGCAAGACGACGGCATTTCCTCTAGCGTTGCGAAGTTTTTCACAGAAGAACTGATGCAGGAGATCTTCTCACGGACCGAGCTCGAAAAAGGCGACCTTCTTCTCATCGCTGCAGGAACCGAGGATGCCGTCAATCAAGGTCTCGACCATTTACGACGGCATATTGCCAAAGAACGAAAGCTCATTCCCGAAGGGCAGCTCAATTTCCTCTGGGTTGTCGATTTCCCGTTGCTGCGCTGGAATGCCGAAGAGAAACGGATGGAAAGCGAGCACCATCCTTTCACCTCGCCGAATCCCGAAGATCTCCATCTCCTAGATTCCGATCCACTCAAAGTCCGGGCGCAGGCCTATGACCTCGTCCTCAACGGTTATGAACTCGGCGGAGGATCTCAGCGGATACACAATGGCGAGCTTCAAGAAAAGATGTTTAATATTTTAAATTTGACTCCTCAAGAAATCGAGGAAAAATTTGGATTTTTTGTCGAAGCTCTCAAGTACGGCACACCGCCTCACCTCGGGCTAGCTTTTGGCCTCGACCGGATTGTCATGCTCCTGACAGGCACAGAAAATATCCGTGACGTCATCGCCTTCCCTAAGACACAGAAAGGCAGCGACTTGATGATGCAAACACCCTCTCCCGCAACCAAAAAGCAACTAACAGAACTGAAAATCCAAGCTCAGCCCGTAGAAATTGCTTGGATATAATTAATAGAGTCGATAATTTAATGTAATTAAGAGGTATGATTTATGAATGGAACTATTATTGCAATATTGTGCTTACTCTCTCCTTTAGCCTTCGCTGAAGAGACGGTTGTACCTCCTGTTGCGCAGCAAGCCGTTGTAGAGGCCGCAACTCCTGCCCTAGCCGACACTTCTGTCCTAGATACTACAGAATTTCCAGAAGCCAGCACCGCTCAAAAAGTCTTAGAAGCTTCGGAAGCTTTCGGCGTTCTCATGGCAAAAAGCATCCAAACGTTTGGCATCAACTATGATACTGATAAAGTTGTCCAAGGCTTCAAAGATGCTCTCCAAGGCAAAGAGAAACTTAAATCCGATGTAGAATGCGCTGAGATCATCTTGCATGCGCAACAAGCCGTCTTCAAAGAACTGGCTGCCTCGAACCTCAAGAGAACCGAAGCCTTTCTAGATCAAAACAAGTCTACTGAAGGAATCAAAGAGCTTGAAACGAACAAACTCCAATACAAAGTTGAAAAAGAAGGCACAGGAGCTGTTGTCGATGAAAATAGCACGCCGATCATCCGATATACCGCCAAATTCTTAGATGATCCTGTTGAAATGTCTGCAAAAGATGAAAGCCGCTTCAACTTAAGAGAAGATGAGTTCATCATTGCCGGCTTTAAAAAAGCCCTGATCGGGATGAAAGAAGGGGAAAAACGGACCGTCTACATCCACCCTGACCTAGCCTTCAAAAATAAAGAATACAATCGCCATACCAACAGCCTGCTCACCTACGAAATCGAAGTTGTCAAAGCAGACGCTCCTGCCGAGCAGCCGATTGATACACTGCCGAATACACCGAAGATCAATCCCGAAGTTGCTTCTCCTTTTGACAACGCGAAAGTTGTCCGTTGAAGATTGTTCTATTCCAACCTCAGATCCCTCAAAATGCGGGCAATATTGTCCGCACCTGTGCTGTCACGGGCTCTAGCCTCATCTTAGTCCGTCCACTCGGCTTTAAAACCACCGACAGGTGGTTGAAACGCGCCGGTCTTGACTATTGGGAAGGCGTCGATGTCTCTTTTCTCGACGACCTCGAAAGCTACCTCGACGGTTTGCAAGTTCCATTTTACTTTTTTTCATCAAAAGCGACAAAATACCACACAACGATTGACTATGGTAAGGACGACCACCTGATTTTCGGGTCCGAGACCACAGGTCTTCCTCCCCACTATCATCAAAAATGGGCTGATCAATTTTGTAAGATTCCAATGAAGGATAGCGTCCGGTGCCTCAATTTGTCCAACTCCGTCGCGATCGGCCTTTATGAGGCATGGAGGCAGCTACAATTTAATTATACTGTGGGGCGGTGAATTTTTTTATTTTGACCTGCGTGAAAGCTCCCGCGGTTCGTCTATCAAAAAGAGGGCCGTATTAATAATACGGCCCTCTTTTTGATAGACGAACCGCGGGAGCTTTCACGCAGGTCAAAATAAAAAAATTCACCGCCCCACAGTATAGACACAAATTGTGTCTAGACATCTACTTACATGTCATAGATATAGAAGTTAAGTACACGTTCTCGGGGTATTCAGGGAAATTGCATGATAAACCTCTTGACATGATGTATTCATAGAGAAAAACAGGATGGGCAAGATCGACAATGTCGGCAGGATTGGCAAGATAAAAATGAGACCATCCTGCAAACCCTGCCCGATCTTCCCGCGAAGCGGATCCTGTTTCTCTTCGCGTGCTATTTATCATGCAATTTCCCTGAATACCCCGTGAACGCGTACGAAGTTAAGAGGTTTACCCTGTGCTCGCTCTCTTTCGCAACTCTTTGACCTTCCAAATGCTCATCGCCACCCTGCTCGGGATCTTCGTCGGCCTATTTCTCGGCGATCTGTGCCACGCCTTTGCGCCGCTAGAAAATGCCTACATCATGATCTTGAAGATCACCACGATCCCCTACTTGATTTGCGCGGTAATTCACGGCATTGGACGGCTGGCGACCGGCGCTGCCAAACAGATTCTAAAAAAGGGACTGCTTTTCATTGCTGGCATCTGGGTGATCAACATTGGCATGATTTACATGACAGTGTTTTTATTTCCTCATTCTCAAGGAGCTGTCCACTCCTCCTATAGCACACTGGCTCCCAGCACCATTAACTTTGCCGAACTTTTGATCCCAGACAATATTTTCTACGCACTCTCGAACAACATGGTCCCAGCCGTTGTGATGTTTGGACTGCTACTCGGGATTGCGCTGATGCACCTGAGGGAAAAACAAACCGTTCTTTCTTTTTTGGACGCCCTCGTTGAAGCATTTACCCGGATGACAGGATGGATCAGCAGAATCACACCGCTTGGAACCTTTTTGATCATCGCCGACCGTGTCGGAATGATCCAAGTCGCGACAGTCAAGCAGCTAAGCACTTATCTCATCCTATATATTCTATGCATCTGCCTACTTGTTTTTTGGGTCATTCCCCGGATTGTATCGATGCTGACAGGGCTTCCTGCATCAAAATGGATCAAAGACCTCACCCCCATCATGGTGCTCGCCTTTACCACCAACGTCACCATTGTGACTCTTCCGTTTATCATCGAACTCATCAAACAAGAATCAGAAAAGCTCTATAAAAAAGATGCCGTTTTCCAAGACCAGGTTCAAGGAATCGTCTCGATTATTTTCAACCTCCCTTTAGGTTCTCTCTTTATTACTGTATTTGTATTTTTCATTTCGATTTTCTATCACATGCCGCTTTCTTTCGGATCGCAGCTGCAGCTCTTCATTACAACGTTTCTGACCAGCCTAGGCGCTGTCGGCCTCGGCTCTTGGATCAATTCCCTCAATTTCTTGCTCGACACGCTAGGATTGCCTTTAAATGCGATCGAGACCTATCTGACGACACTTCCCTTCACTGCTGGGTTTCAATCGCTTGTCTCCGTCATGGAAATTTCAAGCTTAGCATTGCTGATTGCTCTAGCGTGCCACGGCGCTCTCCGCTTTGACTTTGTCACCGTCGCCAAACGATCAGCCGTGACACTGATCCCAGTCATCGCTTTCTTTTTTGCGTTTAAATCATGGATCATGCTTCCCTCTATCTCCAATCCGACCAAGAGCATCTGCGATCTTCAGATCAAGCTCCCCGTTAAAGTCAAAGTCTATACCGAACACGACGCACTTCCCCAGCCTAGGACAGGCGACACGTTTACCAGAGTTCTTCAATCGAAACTTCTCCGTGTCGGCTACAATCCTGAAATGATCCCTTTCAGCTTCCTAGGATCCAACCAAAAAATGATTGGCTACGACATGTCGTTTGCCTATATGCTAGCCCAAGACCTTCAATGCGACCTCGAGCTCGTTCCTCTCCATTTTAACCGCCTTGCAGAAGAGCTTAGTTCGGGGCTCTATGATATTGCGATGGCAGGAGTTTCGATCACAGAGTCCCGCCTGAAAAAAATGTGTTTTTCTCATCCTTACCTAGACTCCAAGATCGTCTTTGTGATGAGAAAAAAATTCAGCCACACCTACACCTGCATCGCTGATATCCTGAAACATCCTCATGTAAAGGTCGTTGTCCGGAAAGGATCTTCGTATGAGACCTTAGCCCGCACGCTCATCCCGGAAGATCAAATTGCCACCATCGACAACTATGAAGAGTATGTCGTCAACCATCCCAATGATGTTTTACTCCGTGGAGAACCCCAATCGATCGCGTGGAGTTTGAATTACCCGAATTTTACCGTTGTCGCCCCAAAGCCAGAGATCGCGCGAGACAGCCTAGGCTACGCCGTGGCACTCGGTTCCGACCAAATGCTCTGCTATCTCAACCAATGGCTGACGTTAAAAACAAATGAACGATTTACCCAGCGCCAATACGATCTCTGGATCCTAGGAAAAACAGACAGCGAGACGCCTCAGCCGCGCCGCTGGTCGATCATCCGCAATGTGCTTGAGTGGACGGAGAATTAACTTGACAATGCCCTCTTAGGAATACACTTAGGGTAATCTCTTGAGACTTTAGGCATTTGCAACCTATAATGCTCCTCCCATACAGAGAGCTTTACGATTAATAAAAAGGATTTTATGACTTCAATGCTTTTAATATCTAACACAGGTTATGGAAAAATCATCCATCAGGGTGCTAAATTTGCGTTATCAATTGGTATTGCAACAATTAGCGGGATTATTCAAACAATTTTGAGGGAGCTTCAATATGAGTACAAAGACAGTATTTCACAAGTGACAGGGTTGGCGCCTAATCGCGTATCAGTCATCAGACAGATTTTGAGACATGCTGTTTTGATTCTCAATATTGCTCTTCTTTTTAAAGGAAAAACAACATCGTTGTCTCAGTTTGTGTGCAAACATCTTTTCTGGATTGCGATAGAGGGTATAATGGTTTTAAAAGGCATAGAACCCTTTCATAGCTCTATAAAAGGTTTTGGCAAGAGAGTCTCCGTCCCAGATTTCTTAAACAAAATAAGTGAGAAAACTGTCGCTCTAATTAAGCCTCTCTTAAAGTTAGCTCAAATCAACCATCCTTGGTTGCATGCTTTAGGAGTAGCTTTCTTAGAAGAATTTATATTTAGAGTAATTTTGCAAGAAGGATTTCTGAGGCAGTTGCCTAAACTGGGTTTAAGCGTAGCAAAACTAGCCTCACCAGAGATTATCGATTCGCCTATTAGTAAAATTACACGTATTAGTATCAGCTCTCTAATATTTGGGTTGGGACATTTACAACACAATGGTATATCTCATGTTATTAACTCAACATTGAGTGGCATCTCGTTCGGTTACATTCATGAAAATATAGGGTTTTTGCCGGCTGTTTTGACCCATTTTGATGTAGATTTTTATTGCAACTTAGCTGGACCAAGCTATCAGTCACACACACACTGGTATGTTACCGAATATTATTTCAATCGCGAAACATAAATTCAGACTCCCTCACATTTATGGGAGGGAGTAGTCACTTTCAGCATCTTTGTCAGCGCTTAGCTGACAAAATAAATTCTTTTAACGCTTTTGCATCACAGACTCCCACGATGCGGCCCGCCTCTTTTCCATCACGGAAAAGAATCAGTGTAGGAATCGATGTGACTTCATAGGTTGAGGCAATTTTTTGAGCATGGTCAACATCTAATTTGACAATGGAGGCTTGGCCTTGGAGCTCTTTAGATAGAGCCTCGAGGTGGGGAGCGATCATGCGGCAAGGACCACACCAATCGGCATAAAAATCGACGAGGACAATGCCTTTCTTGATCTCAGTTTCAAATGTCTCTTCGGTAATTAGTTTCATATCGACCTCAATAGGTTTATTGTAACAAGTGGTTCCAGAAAAAGCAAGATCGCCCTATACTGATTCCCTGTGCGGCCATGGCGGAATTGGCAGACGCGCTAGATTCAGGTTCTAGTCGGGGCAACTCGGTGGAGGTTCAAGTCCTCTTGGCCGCAAATATGAAAAAATTACTATGGTTTGTGCTCTTAGCAGCAAAGACTTATGCCATTTCAGTCTCTCCTGAAACCGCTGAGCAGATCGGCGCGAAGATTTGGATCAACGAATGTGGGGGGGCTTTAGTGGGACTGACGCATTGGGGGGAAAATGAGAACTTCCCCTCGCTGGGCATCGGCCATTTCATTTGGTATCCTGCGGGAAAGCAAGACAGGTTTGTCGAAGGATTTCCTCCTCTTGTAGCTTATCTAAAAACGCAAAAAGCAAAGATCCCAGTTTGGATCCAAACCGAATGCCCCCAGTGTCCCCAATGCCCCTGGAGCAATCGCAAGGAGTTTTATGCTGATTTCCATAGTCCACGGATGAAAGAGCTGCGGCAATTTCTCTACGAGACCCGCCATCTCCAAGCACTTTTTATTGCCCATCGGTTAGAAAAAGCGCTTCCTCAGATGATTGAAAGCCTTTCTCCGAAAGAAAGAGAAAAAATCACTGTAACATTCAATCAACTTGCTAAAGACCCGCAAGGCCTCTATGCCTTGATCGACTATGTGAATTTCAAAGGAGAAGGAACTTCTTTAACTGAACAGTACAAAGGGCAGGGCTGGGGGCTTTTACAAGTGCTGCAGCTGATGCCTGCCACATCTAAAAATATCATCGATGATTTTATTGCGTCGGCAAAAACAGTGCTGACTCGGCGTGTGCAGAATTCTCCACCTGAAAGAGATGAAGCGCGGTGGCTCAAAGGGTGGACCAATCGCTTAGAGACGTACAAGACCCCCTAGGGAGGAGTTCCATGAGCTCCCTCCTCAACCCATTTTTTAAGACCTAAAATAGCGGCATGTAATTTTTCAGTGATTTGCTTCTGCGCCTCTTTTTTATCGAGGTGCGAAAACGACTCCCATGTGATGGGCGTGCCGAAAACACATGCCACCTTGACAAAGAAGCGCGGAATTTTTTGGTGCCGGTTCCAAGCGCGGTATGCACCGTCAATATAGACAGGAATAATGGCAGACTTAGACCGAGCAACAAGCATGCTGATGCCGGGCTTAAAAGGGTGGAGGTCGCCATCCTTTGACCGGGTTCCTTCAGGGAATAAGACGACTTTTTTTCCCTGCTCTAAAAGAGAGACGATCGTTTTCATCACTTCAATGTTGCCTGGCTGACCGCTCACAGGATGGGCATTTAAGTTGCGGATGAACGCACCAAACAGCGGGTTTTTAAAAAGCGTTTGCCGGGCAAGGAAATGGACTTCTTCGGGCCAACAAGCAGAAATAATCGGCGGATCTAGAAATGAGGTGTGATTGGATGCCAAGATCGCACCCCGAGGATAATAGTGCTCAAGTCCATAGACTTTTAATCGGTAGAAGATCTTTCCAACCAGCCAGGCAAAAAAAATCACACAGCGGTAGAGAAAAGTGATACTCCTGGATTGGATCCATATTGGTTTTAAGTTTTTTTTCTCTCTGTACTCGATGATCCTTTGAACAACTTCATCAATGGAGATATTCGATGTGTCAATGACATAAGCATCCGGCGGGCAAATGAGCGGAGCTAAAGCACGCGAGGAATCGATCTGATCCCTTTTCATGATGTTTTCCAACATCTGCTGATGATTCATATCACGAGCTTCTTCCGGTCTTTTGACTTGGAGCTCTGCAAGACGTCTTTCAGCGCGAACTTCTGGGCGAGCGATGAGAAAGATCTTGATCGGCGCTTTGGGGAAAACAACAGAGCCCATATCGCGTCCTTCAAAAACACCGCCGCGTTTACGGGCAAAATTCCGTTGAATAGCCCAGAGAGCTTCTCGCACAGCATGCAGCGCCGAGACAGGGGAAACGATATTCGTCACAGCTTGCGATCGAATGACATCGGTGACGTCTCGTCCATTGACCAAGTATTTTCGTTCAGCTCCTTGGTCCCGAATTTCGAAATCAAAATTCGCGAGCAGTTCGGAAATTTTTTTTTCATCCGAAAGAGGAATTTTCTCATGCAGTATCAGAAAAGCAACAGCGCGGTACATCGCTCCCGTATCGAAATACGGCAGTCCTAAACGCTCCGCGGTCTTTTTGGCGACCGTTGTTTTACCCGTACCTGCAGGACCGTCAATGGTTATAATCATGAACCTATCTCAACAAATTTCTCAATGAGCTTTTCGGCAATTTTCGCTTTAAATCGATTAATTTAGCAAGGGGTCATATTTCTAATATGGCCCTTGCTAAATTAATCGATTTAAAGCTGAAAAGTGCGAAAAGATCATGATGAAATTTATTGAGATAGGTTCATATCGACCGGATGAAAAAGTAAACGACGGGTGAAGTAAAGAGAACAGAATCCAGCAGATCCAAGACGCCGCCGATGCCAGGGATTCGATTGCTGTCTTTAACTGCGGCATCCCGCTTGAGCAGTGATTCGGCCAAATCGCCAATCTGACCTAAAACACCGATCACCATGCCAAGCCACGCGGCATGCCAGAAAGAAAGCTCCCAACCGACCGTACGTCCAATGCTGCAAAAGAGAATGCTGAGCGCCACAGCAAAGCAAAAGCCACCGATCGCACCTTCGACCGTTTTGCGGGGGCTTAGATGCGGTGCTAAGGGATGCTTTCCAAATAGCTTCCCGACAAAATAGGCTCCGACGTCGGTGATCTTCGTGACAGCGATCAGATAAAAAAGCCACCATCTTCCGTCGGCAAGTTCAGGACGCGGATATAGAATTGCTAAAATAAAACTAAACGGGATCGCTAAATAACAAACGCCAAAAAATTCGACAGCCACATTGAGAAGAGCATTTTCTGGTTGGAGAAAACGGACAAGAAAAAACGAAATGAATCCCAAAACGATGATCATGAGTGCAAGGTTCGACCATTGGGGATACGCCAGCGAAATATAGAAGGCCAAAACCTCGAGCACAGCGACACCGATCATGAGATTCGTCGACGGCTTAATCCCTTTTGATTTTGCCAGTTGGGCATATTCCCATACGCCCACTCCTGTCAAAATACCGATCGCCAATATCAGCAGCACATTGGCCCAAGGGTGGTAAGCAAAACCCACGAGAAAAGCGACGATCGAAATCGAAAGGGCAGAGACCCATAAACGGTGATAAAATTCATTTTTTCGAATATTTTTTAACATCCTACACGCCTCTCTCTTTTCTGATATTCGGCAATAGCCTTGATTAATTCTTGTTCGTTAAAATCGGGCCATAAAGTTTCGGTAATATATACCTCTGCATACGAAATCTCCCAAAGTAAAAAATTGCTTACTCTCTGCTCACCGCTAGTCCTGATCAAAAGTTGGGGATCTTTCCAAGGAGCAGTATCTAAATAACGGCTAATGAGCGCTTCTGAAATATCTTCTTTATTGATACGACCGCTTATACAATCTTCGACAATACTCGCCGTTGCCCTTCGTATGTTATCACGAGCTCCGTAGTTTATCGCGAGGACGAGATCGATTCGATCTCCTCCAGCCGTGACTTTTTTGACATCAGCTAATGTTTGTTTGACATCAGCCGAGAGTCTGCGAAGATCTCCAATGGTCGCTAGTCGGACCCCTTCACGGATCATGCGATCTTTATTGCCACTTAGGTACATCTGAAAAAGACGCATGAGAGAGTCGACTTCTTCATCAGGCCGTTTCCAATTTTCCGTTGAAAACGCAAAGACTGTCAGGACCTTAACTCCCAATGATGCGGCATTTTCAACAATCCTTGAAAGCGCCTCAGCCCCATTCCAATGGCCTACCATGGCAGGCACGCCTTTGCGTTTGGCCCACCTCCGATTACCGTCCATGATAATAGCGATATGGTTGGGGATACGCTGAGGGTCGAGTTTAAGTTCTTCTTGCTCTGCCGGAAGAGTCTCCATAATTTCCTTTATCTTTTGAGCGGTGCAATTAACGTTAGGCTAGAGAACCTTATCTTTGGTAAAGCCATCCTGCAAATCCTGCCGCGTCGCGATCCTGCCCATCCTGTTCTATACCTGAAGAAATAAACAGGATGGGCAGGATCGCGACGCGGCAGGATTTGCAGGATGGTTTGTGGTAATTAGGTCAATCCCACAATCAGCCTACCCATTAATGCACCCCCCATCTTTTGAGCTTTGTACTGGACAATTTTTAAACCCAATGCCGCAGCCGGCCTTTAGAAGATGTTTTAACAAAGAATTTTTGAGCTCTTTTCGATGCTTTTTCCCTCGGAAGAGGATTTCCTTTCTCCGCCTAGTTTATCAACTATGTCGTTCGAAAGGAAATTCTCTCCGAAAAGAAAAACCACAAAAAATGCTTCAAAACTTCTTTGTTAAACACCCTCTTAGCTTCAAAAATTGTCCAGTACAGAGCCTTTTGAGAAGGCATAGTTGCTGATTATAGCAATCGGTTTAATTGCAAGGAACGACTTTGACATTGGATTTAATTTTTCTGTTGACGCTCCATCAGTATTTTTTTGGCATGCACCTTAAGATGTAGACAGAATCAAAGAGATCAAGGTATTCTTCAGGGTTTAATTTATGATAAAAGAGGTCGTTGCAAAACTCGCTCGGAGTTTTGCAACGACCTCGAAAGGAATGAGCTATGGAAAAACCTAAAAGATGGCAGCTTCTTTTAATCGCCGCCGTCATTTTTTTGACAGTCTACAACATTTTACCGACGGTCTTCTTCTACACCAAACCGCTGAAATCCCAGATCGACCAAAAGCGGGCTGAAAAAGTTGAGGTGGACATTGCAGCCCGTGTTAATGCATTAGAAAAAGAATCAGTTTCATGGCTTGAATCTTTCTGCACCCTTTTAAACCTCAAACCGTTATCCATTGCTCTTGACGCTTCAAGCCCTCAGTTTGTCCAGATTAAATTTAAAGAACAGGCCGAAGCGCAAAAATTTAGAACTTATCTTCCACGAGCTGGAAGTTTGATCGGCTTCGTCCCCGCCCAGCTCGACATTTACGATCGAGATCCGATCAGCAAAACGGTGGTCATTCAACGCCGTATCCCTGTCCATTTCGAACCCAAAACTCTTAAAGACTATTTCCAATTTGGATCTAAACGTGATCCAAAAGGGCAGCTGACCGACTTCTATCGAGCTATTATCGATGACCGGCTCATCTTTTTAGGCACAAGTGCAGGAGGAACTTCTGAAAACGCTTCGCTGATTCAAACATCAATCAATCACTTGCAAGATCCAGGAGCGCAAGATCTGTTGCTGATGTTGTCGCAAAACATTTTGAACTTTACTAAAGTTTTCGATGAAAACTCCTCGGTTGCCAAAAGATATTTTGCCTCTTTTTCTCAAATCGAAGTCGCCAATCAGCGGCAGTTTATTGAGCAATGGATCGCCGCTCTTGATAAAGTCAAAGACCAAATCCGGCTAGAGAGAATTGCGCTTTCTCAAGCACAAAACCTTGACACCATCAAGCAGCAACGGCTGGAATGGCTCAACAATCGAGAAAATCTTTTAATAAACTCGGCAGCTTTAGTCAGAAAACATGTGGCAGATTTTTCTGCCGGCAAGATGCCTCTCAACTTCACGATAATGAAAACGGCGTTGAAAGAAGTTCCAGTCTCAGGTCAGCAGCAGACGATCACCCTTTCTGGCCATCACCCCTTTATTGAATCGATCACCGTCGATTGGGACAGCGAAAGATTCATTTTGAACCTCTATACTGACGTTCAACAAATAAAACTCTCTTCCAACAATCAGTTCGATCAGCTTATTTATAACGACATCGCTTCGCTCTCAAGGCAAGCCGGCGAAAAAATCAAACCTTACCTTGATCGATTTGAGGTTCAGCTAAGCGAGCTTCCAGATAGCAAAACGTTTGTCGCAATGCGGCTTTATAACATCGCTAAAGCCGAAGCCGATACGATGCTCCTGTCGCTTACTACGAACTGGATGCCAGAGCACCCAGATCTACAACGATCCGTATTCCCTATCTGGGACTATGAAACATATCAATCGCTGAGAGCAGATCAAAAGAAATTAGGCCTCGTCATCTTTGCTCCCTCAATGCAAAGTAAAATGCCCCCGAAGGGTTTTAAAATGAACTCAATCTATGTCATTGCCAAAGGGGTCGATAAGATTTTAGACCGATACGAAAATCAAGATTCCGATGCAGCAAAACAGTTCATGCGCGATTTCAATGAACTCCGTTCCATGCTCCAAAAAAATGGTTTCACAGGTTACTCCGGCGGAGCTTATCAGCTAGCCTCTGAGTTCAAATCTGACTTTGTCTTTGAAAACGAGGATTACTATCAAGATATTCTCAAAGCAACCCGCGAAGATTTCACAGTTCATGGGACAAAAAGATACGCTCTTTTAGAGTTCTCCAATGTCGAACAACGGATCCTCACTGAGAACAAAATTGACAATAGCCTCCATGAAGATCTCCTCAAATGGCGCGACGACTACCGCGCGGCGCAAGTCGATCTCAGAGGAATCTCCAAATATGATGTTCCAGCTCCGACGTCAAACGCATTCTTGGAAAATCTGAAGCTCAGCTGTGTCAAATATTTCCGGGGCGACGAACGAAAAGTCATCCGCTGGGGTCTTGACCTCTCAGGAGGAAAAACCGTTCAAATTGAACTGCGCGACAACAACAGTCGCATTGTGACCAATGAAGCTGATATCCGCCAAGGAATCAACGAGCTATACAATCGCGTCAATAAAATGGGCGTTTCAGAAGTCAGCATCCGCCAAGAAGGAAATACCATCGCGCTCGACTTCCCAGGCTCTCAATCCCTTTCAGCATCCGATCTGGTGAAAGCGTCTTCGATGTATTTCCATATCGTGAATGAAAAATTCATGGTCAATCAAACACTTGCCGAAGCTGCTCACAGATTCTTGCAAGATGTCTGGAACGAAGCTGTTGTCACAAACAGAAAAGACGTTGAAGAAATCAACGCGATTGCCTGGCGCCATCTCTACGGCGAATCGACTAACTCCGCTCCTGGTGAGTCCGGGGTAGAGCCCATAGATGTACCCGGGGCCAATCCTGGAGCTGTTCCTAGGAACGCGGCCGCTAAAACCCTCTATGAAAATGGCCTCCGCTTAGCACATCCTCAAGAGATAAATTCTAGCTCAGTCGTCGATGACACCTTCTCAAAAATCACCATGTACCGCGGCGATGATTTCACCGATTGGCACAGACAAACACATCCTCTGTTGTTGGTATTTCGGAATTTTGCCCTCGAAGGAGCAAACCTTGAAAATGTCCGTGGCTCTTATGATCCTTCCAAAGGAAATTACTTGGCCTTTGGCGTCCAAGGATCCCATTCGACAAAAGATGGAATTAAAATCACCCCAAGAGACGATCTTCAAGCATGGACCTCTCGCTATTCTAAAGAAAAAATTGCAGGCACACCTCTGCAATCGTATTCCAACGGCAACGGCTGGCGTATGGCTGTCATTCTCAACGGCACCGTCATCACTGCCCCAGCACTTGAGTCAACGCTGCGCGATAGCGCCTCGATCACCGGAAGCTTTACTCAACGAGAAATCAACAAGCTCGAAGCTGACTTAAAAGCCGGATCTTTAAGTTTCACTCCACGCATCCTCTCTGAGAAAAACGTCAGCCCGGAACTTGGTGGGCAAGAAAAACTCCACGGGATTATTGCTACAATTTGCGCACTCGTTTTAGCCATTGCGACAATGATCGGCTACTACCGCTTTGGAGGTCTCATTGCTTCTGCAGCCGTCATCTTTAACCTGCTCATCATGTGGGCAGCCTTGCAAAACCTCGGTGCGACTTTAACACTAGCTGGAATTGCCGGCGTTATCTTGACGGTTGCGATGGCTGTCGATGCCAACGTCTTGGTCTTTGAACGGATCCGCGAAGAATATGCTGCCACCGGCCGTATCGCCGCAGCCGTGCACGCCGGCTACCGGAAAGCCTTTTCTGCGATCATCGATTCGAACATCACAACATTGATTGCTGCTTTGATCTTGATGCACTTTGATGCAGGACCAATCCGAGGATTTGCCGTGACATTGATCATCGGTATCCTCTCCTCCTTATTTACCGCGCTGTTTGCCACCCGGTTCTTTTTCACTTGGTGGGTTCAAAATCCGAGCCACCGCGAGTTGAAAATGTCCAACTTCATCAAAGGAGCCCATTTCAACTTCTTGAAATTCACTAAGCCGACCGTTGTCATTTCCGCAATTGTGATTTTAATCGGATCTTATCTCTTGATCACGCAGCGCCAAACGATTCTTGGAATGGACTTTACGGGCGGCTATGCACTGACTATCGAACTCCCTGCTTCAGCTCAAAACGACTATCGAACAGCCGTTGAAAAAGCTTTAACCAAACAAGGATTGACTGCCCAAGAGTTCCAAATCCGAGAACTCCATCCGTCAAATAATGTCCGGATTTTCTTAAGCAGCAGCTTAGAGCAACAGGGACGGCCGTTTGCCAGCATGCCAGTCTCAACCGAGGCAGCAGAAGTGATGTATCCGTTTGAAAGCAATCCCAAGATCTTGTGGATCGTCCAAGCTCTTCAAAACTCTCAGATCCAACTGGCGCCTGCTGTACTGCAAGACTTGGACCAAAACTGGACAGCCATTAGCGGACAAATGTCAGACACAATGAGAACTCACGCCATCGTTGGAATTTGCATTGCCCTGCTTTGTATTTTAGTCTACATCACCATCCGTTTTGAATTTAAATATGCCATCTCCGCAACCCTTTGCCTTGTCCACGACTTAGTCTTCTGCTTAGGAGCTCTAGGAATCTTGCACCTTTTAGGCGTCCCGATCCAAATCGATTTGCACATCATTGCAGCTTTGATGACCATCGTTGGCTACTCCTTAAATGATACGATTATCGTCTTTGACAGGATCCGTGAAGATGCACGCCATATGCGCCAAAGCAACCTCTCTGAAGTGATCAACCACGCGTTAAATGTGACGCTCAGCCGCACCTTAATGACCTCGGGAATTACACTTTTAGTACTTATTCCCTTGCTCGTTTTAGGCGGAAGCACTATTTTTGGGTTTGCTCTCGTCATGGCAATCGGCGTGATCTTCGGAACATTGTCCTCGCTCTTTATTGCAGCTCCGCTGATGCAGTATTTCCATAATCGCGAGATGCAAAAACAGCAGCGAGTGACCCTACATGAGCAATAAACATCACATGCACGAAGGACCTCTCTGGGTTTTCCCAGAGCAGGATTCTTCGTGGACAAAACAAATCATTGATGAATTCAATATTCATCCGGTGACTGCTCAAGTTTTAGCCTCGCGGAGTTTCAAGACCCTTGAAGAAATCCATGATTTTCTCTATGCAAAGCTTCCCGATCTCCATGATCCTGATCTATTTCTCGATATGGATGTTGCTGTTGCCCGCGTTTTAAAAGCCCTGCAAAATAAAGAAAAAATCCTCGTCTATGGTGATAACGACGTCGATGGGATCACCGGAGCAGCCCTGCTGACAGAATTCTTTACTTACCTTGGCGGAAACGCCCTTGCCTACATCTCAAACCGGATTGCGCTCAACAAAAGCCTCATGCTCGATGCCGTCGATTATGCGTCAAAAAACGACTGCACGCTTTTAATCACCGTCGACTGCGGCATCACTTCGGCAACTGAAATCGAAGAAGCTGTCCGAAGAAAAATCGATGTGATTGTTACTGACCACCATGAACCGACAGACCGTCTGCCACATTGCATTGCCACACTCAATCCAAAGCTTCACAACAGCACTTATCCAAATCGAGATATCACCGGCGTCGGCGTCGCCTTTAAATTTGTCCATGCAATCACCAACCAGCTGGTTGAAGAGGGAAAACTTAGCGCGGGAAAAATTGACCTCAAACGGTATTTGGATTTAGTTGCCTTAGGAACCGTTGCCGATATGGCAACACTTCTTGGAGAAAACCGCATTCTCGTTCGCTATGGACTGCGGCATCTGCGTAAAACAAAACGGATTGGACTTGCAAAACTGTGTATTCTTTCCGAAGTCAAACTTAGTGAAATCACCCCTTTAGATATCGCCTCCAAAGTGGCTCCCCGCCTTAATAGCTTAGGCCGGATTGCCGATCCCAACAAAGGCGTTCAACTCTTACTTTGCCGAGATCCTATCCAAGCCGAAGGGCTCGCAAAAGAACTCGAACAACACAATCAAGAACGCCAGAAAATCGAGAGAAAAGACTCGGATGATATCGACCATTTTATTATGCACCATCCCGATATCTTCAAAGAAAAAGCGATCGTCCTCTTTTCCGAAAAATGGCATCCTGGCATCATCCCCATTATTACCGCCCGGATCGCCAAGCTCTATAACCGTCCTACCCTGATCATCGCGATCGATGATGGCATCGGGAAAGGGTCGATGCGCACTATCTCAGAATTTCCTCTTCTTCCAACCCTCAAAAACAACGCCCACTTACTCCTCAATTTTGGAGGGCATGATTATGCTGCAGGGCTTATGATCAAAAAAGAGAATATCGATAAATTTAAAGAGAAGTTCATCCACGCCGTCAATGAAAAGCTTAAAGACCTAGATATTCGACCCAAGCTCCATGTCGATGCGAAAATCCAGTTTGAAGATTTGACCTTCGACTTCATGGAATCACTCAATCTCTTAGAACCCTTTGGTAACGGGAATCCAGCCCCGATTTTCTACTGTGATGTGAACCAGATCTGGCCCCCTAAAATCGTCGGTAAATCCCATCTCAAGTTCTATCTCGAAGGAAATGGACGAATGTTAGAAGGCATTGCTTTTGGCATGGCAGACCGCCGATTAGAGCTCATGAAGAAGAGCCTAGCGCTGCACCTAGCGTTTACACCCCACATCAACACCTTCTTGAATAAAGCCAGCATTCAGCTGCAGATCAAAGATTTTCAGATTGTCACATAAAAAAAGTTCTTGCGAAATTAAACATTCAAGCTAGCTAGCGGCTTCTATTACACATGTCGGGGACGCAGCACTTCGTGTCCGGTGTCCCCGACATGTGTAATAGAAGCCCCTTCCAGACTAAATGTTTATACTGCAGTCGGTTTGAAAATATGAATTTGGACTGCGTCAAAGCTTCGCGGCTTCGCGAGACTTTGACGCAGTCCAAATTCATATTTTCTGTTTTGGGGACATAAAAAAAAGGCAATGCCTAATCCTAGTTTTTTAGGCATTGCCCCTTCGAAGCCGGGTAGGCTTTCAGCTTAAGTCATTAGCTGACTTGAGACTGAACGGTTTTCTTATTCAGGTAATTCTCCTGATAAGACTTGATTTCGTTAGAATGAATAACCCATGCTGCGCCTTTACGTGTTGCTTTTAACAAGCCCACGCGTGTTGCGTAGTAGATTTTCTGTGCTGGCACGCCCAACATTTGAGCAGCTTGATTCACAGAATAGTAGCCTTTATTGTTATCAAACAATAACTCCCCAGCGAACATTGACTTCGTACGGGAATATTTATGCTTACGATATTCTTCTAAATCCTTGAGATCAATTGTCCATCGTGTTGAATCTTTGAACGCTTTCAACTTCTTTTGCTTGATGGCAACGTAAATCGCTTGTCGCGTGACGTTATTGATCTTAGCTGCCTCAGTGATGGACACGACCTTTTTGCCTGCGTCTTCTACAACTGGCATTTGGTTTTGGTCGTTGAACATACTAAATCCTCCTAATTTTTCTCTGTGGTGCAGCCTCTAAGTTTACGCTGGCACCTATTGTTTTTCAACTTTCTGTTTTTTTTGCAGCTTTTATTTATTAATCAATATTACGTTCTTAATAGATTATTAATTATGACATAAAAAGGAATTGAAATCAAGAGAGATAGGCATAAATTTTGTCTAGAACGATTTAAAATAATTTTTATATAGCTATAAACCGCTCATTTGCTATAATCTACGCCTAATTAAGGGTTACCCCCCTCTATAAAGTATTGGCTAATAGCATGAAATTTAAGGCGCTTTTTCTTTCCCTAAGCCTCTTACTAACCCCTATAGGCATCCCCATAGGCCTCTTCGGGAAACCCCCTGAACTGACTCCCAAAGATACCCGTATCAAGGTGCAGGAGATTTTACGCACCCATGCTACCCATCATGCTCTGACTCAAGAACTTGTGCACAGATCCTTAGAGAATTTTTTCCATGAGCTTGATCCTAATTACTCCTATCTCCTTGAACCTGAGATCGTTAAATGGACAAAAGCTTCCCCTGAGCTTTTAACATTGGCCCTCGAAGGATTTAAAAAGGAGGAGTTCTCGGTCTTTGAAGAAGCCTATGGTGTCATGATCAAGGCCATAGAGCGGCGTAGAACCCTCGAAAACAAGATCGGCACCCTGACACCCCCCTCGGATGTCGATGGGTCAGAATTCAAGGATATGACCTGGGTAAAGACTCCGGAAGAACTAGAAACAAGAATCCTCAGGATCAAGGGGTTACAACTCAAGACAGCTGAACGGGTTATGGACGCCGAGGCCAAGCAGACCTTTCTGAGCCGCCTGGATAAAAGAAGGACCGCCAAAGAAGAAGAGCTGATCGCCTCCGACCCAACGACACGCAAACAACACCTCCTCTCGTATATCCTGAAAGCCACCAGCTCTGCCCTGGACTCCCAGACGACCTATTTTACCCCTTCTGAAGCCAATCAATTCATGATGCAAGTCCAACAGCGCCTTTTTGGCATTGGCGCCCAGCTCCGCGACGACCTGAATGGTTTTACGATTGTCCGCATCCTAGAAAACAGCCCTCTAAGCAACCACCCTCAAGTCCAAATTAACGACCGGATTATTGCGATTAATAACGACCCCGTCGGTGGCCAAGACCTATCAGAAGCCGTCGAGCTAATCCGCGGCCCTCAAGGCACCTCCGTGACACTCACCTTCCTTCGAAAAAAAGAGGATAAAACGGAGGAAAAATTCGATGTCAATATTACCCGTGGTGAGATTGTTCTTAAAGAGAGCCGTTTAGAAAGCACAATAGAACCGTTTGGAAACGGCGTGATCGGCATCGTTAAACTCTTTTCCTTCTATCAAGATCCTACCTTTGCTTCGAGCACTGACATCGCCGAAGCTCTGAATAAAATGAAAAAAGAACACAACTTAAAAGGGGTCATTTTAGATCTGCGCAATAACGCCGGCGGGCTCATCACGCAAGCCGTTTCAGTCTCTGGGCTTTTTATGAAAAAAGGCGTTGTTGTCTCCGTTAAAGACAACACCGGCTTTATTCAAAAACTCCGCAATACTGAGTCCAATACAGTCTGGGACGGACCTTTACTCATTCTGACAAACAAAACAAGCGCTTCTGCTGCTGAAATTGTCGCTCAAACACTCCAAGAATATGGACGCGCAATAATTGTTGGCGACCCTGAAACATTCGGAAAAGGAACATTTCAATCATTTACTCTTGAGGCTTCAAATTATGGCCGCGTCAATCCCAAAGGCGAATATAAAGTAACCCGCGGACGGTATTACACCGTCTCCGGAAAAAGCCCTCAGCTCGTCGGTGTGCCTGCAGACATTATTGTTCCCGGCTACTATGCGACAATGGACATCGGAGAAAAGTTCGCTAAATTCCCTCTTGAAACCGATCAAATTGAGCCCAGTTTTGATGATGATCTTTACGATATTCCCGCCATTCATCGGTATCAGGCAATGCGCGTTTACAAATACGACCTGCAGCAAATCTTGACAACCTATCAGCCTTACCTGACCACCCTAAAAAAGAATTCCGAAGAACGTCTTAAACTCAATAAAAACCACCAAAACTTCTTGGAAACGTTTTCTAAAAAAGAACCCTCCCTCTATCTGAAATACGGCCAGAACGACATCCAGCTCCATGAAGGCCTCAATATCATGAAAGATCTGCTCATGCTGATGCAACTCAAAGCCTCTGCGGCTGCTTAGGACACTAATCTTCTCCGCATATTTTGCGGAGAATAACTCGCTCTTTCTCCGCAAAAATATATAATAAATTTTAATTTCACTCCTCCTATCATCTTGAAAACTATCTCTCCATAGGAGACAATGTTGAGGAACCTTTTTTACCCCTATAAAGCTTATTATGACAGTACGTGTACGCATTGCTCCTTCTCCCACCGGCGATCCTCATGTCGGAACCGCCTACATGGCTATTTTCAATGTGATTTTTGCCAAGCATTTTGGCGGAAAATTCATCCTACGGATTGAAGATACCGACCGCACACGTTCGCGACCTGAATACGAAAAAAGCATTTTTGATGCCCTCCATTGGGCGGGTATTACTTGGGATGAAGGCCCAGATATTGGAGGTCCATTCGGCCCATACCGCCAATCTGAAAGAACTGAAATTTACCAAAAACACTGTCAGCAGCTTCTCGAGAGTGGCAAAGCCTACAAATGTTTTGCCACACCCGAAGAGCTCGCTGAAATGCGTGAGATGAGCCTTAAAATGGGAAAGCGCGTCGGCTACGATAGACGCTACCGAAATTTATCTCCTGCAGAAGTGGCGGAAAGAGAAAAAGCAGGACAGCCCTTTGTCATCCGATTGAAAGTTCCTCTCACAGGAGAATGCATTTTCGAAGACGGCATTAAAGGCCGCATTACTTCTCCGTGGGCAGACATTGATGATCAAGTCCTCTTAAAATCGGATGGATTTCCAACGTACCACTTAGCGAACGTCGTCGATGATCATTTGATGCAAATCTCCCATGTTATCCGCGGTGATGAATGGATCAGCTCAACACCAAAGCATATCCTTCTCTATGAGAGTTTCGGTTGGACGCCTCCCGTCTATATGCATATGCCGCTTCTTTTAGGCAAAGATGGAAAAAAACTCTCTAAACGGCGGAATCCGACATCGATCTTCTTCTATCGCGATAGCGGCTATCTTCCTGAAGCTTTCCTCAACTTTATGACCCTCATGGGCTACAGCATGCCGGGCGATAAAGAGATGTACTCCGTTCCTGAAATCATCAAAGAGTTCGATCCAAAACGGATTGGCGTTTCCGGCGCTTTCTTCGATGTGCAAAAGCTCGACTGGCTCAACCAACAATATCTGATCAAAAACGTGCCTGAAAGCAAGCTCTGGGAAAGAATCCGCTCTTGGGGATTTAACGATGAATTTATGTCAAAACTGATGCCGTTATGCCATACTCGGATCAAGACATTCGGAGAATTCATGGAACTCTGCTCTTTCTTCTTCGTTAACCACCTTCCTTATACGCAATCGCTTTTTGCTCCTGGCGGTCCTGGAGGAATCGCCCCGGAAAAAGCCGCTTTCATTTTCCAAACCATCCTCTGGAGTCTAGACGAACAAGAAAATTGGGGCCGCTCCGGCATTGAAACTGCTTCGAAAGAAGTCGCTGAAGCCTTCGGCGCCAACCATAAAAAAGTTCTCATCCCCCTTCTCTACGCTGCGATTGTCGGCAAACATCAAGGCCCTCCGCTCTATGATTCATTTGAACTCCTTGGGAAAGACCGGTGCCGGGCAAGACTGCTAGGATCGATTGAATTTCTGGGCGGGATCTCCAATAAAAAAATGGATCTCTTAACCAAAGCATGGACTAAAAAAGACTGCAAAGAGCTCTATGAACCCTCGGGTTCAGGTTCATCTTCGGTATGAGAAATGATATACGAGTTTTGATAGCCCGTATCGGCGCATCCGGCAAGCGATAGTAAAGCAATAATGAAAAGCAAACGCATGATTTGTAAATACAATGTCCGCTAATTTTAGTCGACTAAACCCCTTTTCCGCTATCATCAAAGCACGGTATCCCTTGACAAAACCGGGATCTACCAAAGAGACCCACCATGTCGTTTTAGATCTGCTAAATTCCAATCTGACGTTCAAAGTGGGCGATTCTCTAGGCATCTACGGCGATAACGACCCTGGACTCGTCAGCCGGCTAATCTCGGCGATGAAAGCAAACGATGAGACTTTGATTGTCCATCCCCGTTCTCAAGAGCAAATGACGCTTAAAACATTCCTGTCACAAAAAGCCAATATTACACGCCTGACTTCTTCTTTTCTGAAGGCGCTGAAGTGTGAAGACATTCTCAGCCATAAACCGACGCTCGACGACTATTTAGCGCGCCATGATGTGCTCGACTTCCTCCTGGAATTCGGCCATCTTCCCTATGCGCTCCAAGATCTGATCGCTGCCTTTTCACCTCTACTCCCTCGCTTCTATTCCGTTGCTTCATCTTTAGTGACCCATCCCAATGAAGCCCATCTGACTGTTGCTGTCTCCTCTTTCCAACACCGGAATGAACTCCGTTACGGCGTTGCCAGCCATTTCTTAAGCCACCTTGCTGAAGTCAACAAAACTCCGATCCCTTGCTACGTCCAATCAGCCCCCCATTTTACACTCCCCGCAGACCATTCGACCCATTTAATCATGGTCGGCCCCGGAACCGGCGTAGCACCCTTCCGAGGATTCCTCCAAGAGCGCATCGCTAACAATGCCGTGGGAAGACATTGGCTGTTCTTTGGTGAGCGGCACCGAGAGCACGATTTCTTCTATGAAGATTTCTTCAATCCACTCGTTAAGCAAGACAAACTTGCTTTAGATCTCGCCTTTTCTCGCGATCAAAGCGACAAAATTTATGTGCAACATAAACTTTACGAAAAAGGCGCGCAGATTTGGCAGTGGCTGCAAGAAGGCGCTCATTTTTATGTCTGCGGAGAAGCCGATCCGATGGCTAAAGGTGTCGAAGCAACACTTCTGCGCATCTGCCAAGAGTTCGGCAACTTATCACCCCAAGACGCTCAAGCCTACATTAAACAGCTCCGCTCTCAGAAACGGTACTTAGCTGACGTTTATTAAACGCGAATTATACCCAAGGAATACGAAAAATTGGCTTTTGAAGCGCGCCAAAACCCGCGCTTCAAAAGCCAATTTTTCATATTCCTTGGGTATAGTTTCTTCTTGAAATCGAATAGGTTAATCGCATATGGAAACAGCTATGGAAACCCGTCTTATTCCAATTCTTAAAAAGAATGCCCATATTTTTGAAGTCTTCGTTCAAGATTATGAAGCCGAATTTTCAGCGATTACCAAGAAAGAACCCAATGCTGAAGGCCGATTTGCTCTAGAAGCCGATTGAAAAAAACCTAATCATGGTTTTTATTGGTTTGTTGGGAAAAAACCTGTTGGATTTGCTATCAGAACAGAAGTCAATGGAAGATCAGACATCGCCGAGTTCTATATTCTGCCTTGTTATAGGAATACAGGTATGGGGAAAACGTTGGCCTTTGCCATGTTCGATCAATTTCCAGGCCCATGGCAAGTCCGGCAAATTCCTACAGCCAAAGAAGCAATCGCTTTCTGGCGCTCAATAATCTCAGAGTATACGAATAACAATTTCAAAGAAGACTATGTCGTTGATCCACATTGGGGAAATGTCCTCCGTCAGACCTTTGAAAGTCAAAATCTTTTGAACTGATTATTTTTTTCTGCAATTCTGATGATATGGATCAACATGCTCAAGATGTAGAAGCCCTCCGACAGCAATTAAAGGACACGACGGGACATTTTAGCCTTCAAAACCATCCGCATCCCTCTAATATCACACGATCCCATGAGTATAAATCACACGCATCAAAGCTTAACATCAATCATTTCAATCGGATCTTGCAAATCGATCCTGTGGCAAGACGCATTATCGTTGAGCCTCGGGTCACGATGGAGCAACTCGCTAAAGCAGCTTTAGAACACGGAATGATGGTTCCTGTGATCCCAGAATTCAAAGGCATCACCGTAGGCGGCGCCATTATGGGAGGCGGCTTAGAGAGCGCATCGCACCGCTTTGGACTTTTCAGCGATAATTGCCTCGCTTATGAAGTTCTCCTAGGAAACAGCACAGTCATCCGCGCTACTCCCAATGAACATGCCGATCTTTTCTATGGCATTGTCGGATCATACGGAACGCTTGGAGTGCTTCTTTCCATCGAGCTTAAACTGATTCCCGCAACACCTTGGGTTGCACTGAGATACCTGAAATTTTCTTCCATTGGAGAAACACTCAAATATTTTGAGCAAAACCTCGGATCGGTCTCAGCTCCTGATTTTATTGAGGGCTTGGTTTTTGCCCCCGATCATATCAAGGTGATTGAAGGCTCTTTTCTTCAGCAACCGGAAACCATTTCTGCAACTCTGCTTCAACAACATCCGTGGAGCACGTGGTTCTACCCGCATGCCAAACAAGCGCCTGATCAACACGAAGATAAAATTCGGCTCTTGGATTATCTCTTCCGGCATGACAGAGGCGCTTTTTGGATCGGAGCCTATGGGACACATTGGTCCGCAATCCCGCACTATCTTTTAGAGAGCCGCTTTAAACTACCGACGCTCGCCAAATTCCTTCCAAAATTCCACTCCAAAAATTTCAAGCGCCTTCAAGATCCCGGTCTACTTTTTCGCCTCATCTGGGGCTGGGCGATGACTAGCCATCAGCTCTACTCTTGGCTCCACTCCAACTCTGAGGAGTGGGTCGCTAACCAATTTATTATTCAGGATTTTTGCATCCCCGTTGAAAATGTCGAATCGTTTGTCAACACAGTCTTTCAAGAGATCGGCATTTTCCCTCTCTGGCTATGCCCTTCATCAACCACCAAAAAACCGCAAATCCTCTCCCCCCATTTTCTTCCCACAACAAGCCCATTCTTTGTGAATGTCGGCATCTATGGAATTTCTCCCACTGGAAAATCTCCCTCCGAGCTCGTTCATCAACTCGAAAAATGGACAAAAGAGGCCAGTGGCCGGAAAGTCCTCTATAGCTATTCGTATTACACTCCGGAAGAATTCTGGACCATTTATCCCCAAAAAGAATACGACCGCTTACGGCAGTCATACCATGCAGACCCCTGGATAAAGCTCGATCAAAAAGTGCTTCCTCATTTCTCTAGAAATGCGAGGCAATTTTGGGGAACGTCCTCAGTTAAATAAAAAAATTAATTCGTTTAGCACGCAAGAGTTTTTTTCACATAACATATTATAAAAAATAGATATTACTTGTAATTATACAATGCCTTTGTTTAAACTTCTTAATAAAATTAATCAGGAACTATATGGCATTAAAAACGCAAATATTAAGCTCATTGAATAGTCCCACCGGAACTGCTTTTCCTATTCAAGCTTGGAGCAGCCAAACTTGGTCTGATCTTCCGTCCCTCAGTCAAGAACAAATTCAATGGGAAGCACAGCATTTATCCAAACCTGCAGGGTCAATTGTTCCTAGACAGGTTTCCCATTATCTTAGCACAAAAAAAATCCATACAATTGCCTACTATGTTTTATCTTGGCTTACCTGGCCTTTTCATGTTCGTTGGTCTACTAAGCCCCCACGACATTTTCACGAGTTCATCGGTATACCTGTGGCGATTGGATATTTTTGGGAATCAATAAAAAAAGGTTATGGAAAAAGTAATGAAATGCTTCACAAATGGTTTGGAGTGACTCCCTACCATCTGAAAGTTTTTGTCATTGCCTATTTAGGACTATGTGTATTAGCAAGATGGATCGAGCAATGGTCTGGCATTGTCCAAAGTGTTGAACTAGCCCAAAAAGAATACCGAAACTTGACAGCCGAAGTTCGAGATAATCCCGTTCACCTGCTTACCACACAAAGATCGGTGCAAATTGGACAAATCGCACTGGCATTGACAGACATGGACTCCAAGGCTGCTTCTGATCAATTTCCGATGTTAGTCGGCCCTCCTGGGACAGGCAAAACATCGGCAATCTTAAACCTTGTCTATCAGGTTGAGAAGTTAAATCAATATCCCGCGCTCCGAGGAAAAACTTTTTATTCTGTTAATACAGCTCAATGGGCTTTTCAAAAGAAGGATTTAACCGAAGGTACTCGGGACAGCGAGTGGAGTGAGTATGGGAAACAGGTTGTCTCTGCCGAGCCTCTTTTGGCATTTTTGAAGATCATCGAGGGAAAAGAAAGCAATACTGTAGTTTTTTTTGATGAAGCGCAGTGCTTCGACGATGCATGTATCGAACTCCTCAAGACCCGTATGGTTGAGCGAAAGCTTAAAGTGATTTTTGCAACGACACAAAAAGAGTACGAGAAAAAATTTGCAAACAATTTTGCTTTTGCTGACCGCTTAAAGAAAATTGACTTTCCAACTCTTTCCGATGAGGAAACAGAGAATGTGTTAGAGCATCTCTTTTTCGATGAGAGAACCCCCCTAGAAATAGAAAAAAAGGCCCTGAGTAAGATCGTACAGCGGGGGCATGAGCTAAGTCCGGAGCGCGCCAATCCCCGTTTATCCATTCAACTTACGGAGCAGGTGATAAAAACAATTCAAAACTGGTCACCGACTGTCCAAAGGGATGCGCTTCAAAAATTACAAATTGAGAAATTAAGCCTTCAAAATCGATGTTCTCAACAAATATTAAGAGGTGAAGACGTCCAAGAAGTAGAAAAGATTAAGGAAAAAAATCAGACGCTTCCTACTCTTGAATCCACGGTGAAGGAAGTTGATCAGCTTTATCACGAAATTAAAGGACTTCAAAGACAGCTTGGGAATGAGCAACAGCAACTCATCCAAATGGCTGGTCGAATTGTTCAGCAAAACAGTGCAATATCGGAAGATTATCAAGCACAATACCGTATTACAAAATATGTGATCCGTGTCATTCGAGAGCAAATTCAAGAAAAAGCTCAGAAGTTTCAGGAAAAAGCTAAAGAAGAATACCCTGTGAAGATTACTGAAAATTGGGTCAATACCATTCTTAAGCAAGCCTAGTCAGTGTCATAAATTCAAACCCATTATTATCAAGGTTTTACGTCAATTAACCACGTTTTTCGTACGAATAAAGTGGACGATACCCACGTTTTTCGTTTGAAAAACGTGTTAACCTACCACGTTTTACGAAGGAATCGTTGCCTAAAAACCCAAAAATTGCTTACATTTAAGGCATGAAGAGAGACATTTTTACAGAGCTCGAAACATGGAAACATTCGGCCAGACGAAAACCGTTAGTCTTAAATGGAGCCCGCCAGGTTGGGAAAACCTATGCGATGAAACACTTTGGCCAGACGTCCTATGAGAAGGTCGCCTATCTGAATTTTGAAAAGGATGAAAAACTCGGCCAGTATTTCGAAGGAACTCTCGATCCCAAAGAATTGATCAAAATCATCGGTATCCATACAGACACAGAAATTGAACCTGCGAATACTCTGATTATTTTTGATGAAATCCAAGAATGTCCTAAAGCTTTAAATAGTCTCAAGTATTTTTGCGAAGAGGCCAACGAGTATCATATCGTAGCTGCAGGGTCGCTTCTTGGAGTGAAAACTACAGGAGAAAAGGGCTTTCCCGTTGGAAAGGTCAACTTTCTCCATCTGTATCCCATGACATTCTTGGAGTTTCTATCGGCTTTAGGCCATGAGAAACTACGCCTACTCCTAGAAGATGTTCATGAATCTCTTCCAAATCCAATCCATGAGAATTTGCTGCAGCTATTGAAGCTTTACTTCTTCATAGGGGGAATGCCGGAGGTTGTTGCTGAATATATCAAGACAGAAAAATTAAGTATTGTTAGAGAAGTTCAGCTGGAAATCTTGAATGCCTATGAAAGAGATTTCTCTAAACATGCGCCTCCACATGAAATCATGAAGATCATGACTGTTTGGAAACAGGTTCATCGCCAGCTTGCAAAGGAAAATAAGAAGTTTATTTTCGCGGCAATTCGAAAAAGCGCTCGCGGCAGAGATTATGAAGAAGCCATCCAATGGCTTACAGATGCAGGACTCATCCATAAAAGCTACCTTGTGAAGTCTCCAAAATTTCCTCTGAGCGCTTATGCCAATAATGATGTTTTTAAGATTTTTTTAGTCGACGTTGGACTTCTGGCAGCTCAAAGCTATCTGTCTCCACAAATCATTCTCGAAGGCGATCTCTTGTTCACAGAATTTAAAGGAGCTCTCACAGAAAATTATGCCGCCCAAGAATTAATTGCAGCCAAGAATAGAGAAACCTACTATTGGGAAAGTGAAGGCCAAGCTGAGATTGATTTCTTGCTTGAAGATGATCATGAGATCTATCCGTTGGAAGTAAAATCAGGGGCAAGTCAAAAAAAGAAAAGCCTTCTAGTCTACAAACAAAAATACACCCCATCCAAACTCATCCGAGCAACAACAATGAACTTAAAACACGATGGCAATATCTATAATTATCCGCTCTATATGATCTCGCGCCTGTAACAATATGCTACATATTGCGAACACAAATTTCGAGTCTGAACTCTCGGCAACAAAGCCGATTGGCGTGGCTGCACTCATCCAAAGCCATCCGATTTTTATGCAGCTGCAGTTTCTGCCTCTCCTCTATGCCAAACCCGATGACACAGTTGCAGTGACGCATGCGCCGTCTTCATTTTTCCATCGCTGGCGCTTATTGGATGAGAAGCAATTTGATGAAGAAGCTGTTGAATCCTGGGGCGCCTCTCCTTCAGTTGCTGACTGGGCAAAGAAAAAAAAGCTTAGCCTTACGATGCCAAAATGGGAGGTCGTTAAGCAGGTCAATTCGAAGGCTTTTTCATTTAACGAATCTCCCAAACTTCCTGGTGCAGAGTTAATCCATTCACTTGCTGAGCTCGAGCAGTGGGGGCAGAAAATCAAAGGTCCTAAAGTGGTAAAGACCTGCTTTGGCGTCTCCGGAAAAGGACATCTTTTTCTTCCATCGCCGCACATGAAAAAGTTTGCCGAGCAGGAGTTTTCGCAAGGCCGCCCTTTAATTGCAGAACCTTGGGTAGAGCGAAAACTCGATTTCAGCACGCAGTGGATGATCCAGCCAGATCAGAAGATCGACTACTTAGGAGCAACGGTCTGCGTCAACGATCAAAGGGGGCAGTACAATGAGAGTCGAGTCGGCGATCTTCCGTTAATTTTCGGAGAATATTTTCCGTTTCTTGAAATCCACAAAGAAAAAGTCTTCCCGATTTTGCAAAAGATGGCATCAATGGGTTATTTTGGTAATGTCGGCATCGATGTCATGATCTGGGGAAATGACCAGCTCCATCCCGTTGTTGAAATCAATGCGCGCAAAACAATGGGATGGGTTGCGCTCGAAATTTCAAAACGTCGTTTCCCAAAACAAACGATTGCTTTAAGCTATTTGACAAAAAGTAATCTCACCAATTTACTCCCCGATGCAATTGTGCAAAAAGATGGAAAGCTACTCCATTTTTCGAGAAAGTTAGTCGTCGAGATTATTGCGGATATACACAAATGAGTTCAAAAGTTGGGAATTTGGCAAGGAAGCGGCGCAAATTTTTGCATCCGGAGCAAGCGACCATTGCCGAAAGGCAAGGCGCGAGCGAGGATCAAAAATTTGCTGCCAAGCTGACGCCGCCAAAAACCAACTTTTGTATTCATTTGTGTATTAATCAAAATAACGCTAAGAGTATGCAATATGGACATTCTTAAAATTAAGGGCAAAAACCCTCTTCAAGGCAACGTGAAAGCTGCAGGCGCAAAAAATGCTATCACCAAGCTTCTCGTTGCCTCTCTTCTCTCTGATAAGCGTTGTGTCTTCTTCAATGTTCCCAATATTCTCGATGTCGAAATCACCGTCGATCTCTGCCGCGAGATCGGAAGCACCATCCACTGGGATAAAAGCGAAGGCGTCATTGAAATTGTCACCAAAGAACTTACCTCAACATACATTCCGCAGCGGTTTTCTGGATCCAACCGCATCCCGATTTTAATGATCGGAGCTCTCCTTGGAAGAACCGATGAAGATATCATTGTTCCGACTGCTGGCGGCTGCAAAATCGGCCCGCGCCCGGTTGATTTCCATATCACTTCGATGGAAAAACTCGGAGCCTCGATTGAATTCCGTCCCATGAAAAAAGAGGGCGCCTATTTCGCAAGAGCACATAACGGATTGCGAGGCACACTCATTGAGCTTCCATTCCCTTCGGTTGGGGCCACTGAAAATACTATCTTAGCTTCGTGCCGCGCCAAAGGAGCCACCGTCATCAAAAACGCTGCGATCGAACCCGAGATCATCGACCTCGTTCTCTTCTTACAAAAGCTGGGCGTTGGGATCGTCGTCGATGTTGATCGCACAATCCGTATCCAGCCTGCTCAAGATTTCTATGAAGTCGAACACCACGTGATGACCGACCGGATTGAAGCGGCATCCCTGGGTATGGCTGCTATCGCTACCCAAGGAAACGTGTTTGTTGAAGGGGCTCAACACTTTCATATGATCACTTTTCTTAACAAACTTCGAGAAATTGGCGCCGGCTTTAATGTCCGCAATAACGGCATCGAGTTTTTCTACCGCGGCCCTTTAAAAGGGGGCATCTTGCTTGAGACCGACGTCCATCCAGGTTTTCTCACCGATTGGCAACAGCCGTTTGTCGCGCTCCTGACACAGGCCGAAGGCCATTCGATTATCCACGAAACGGTCTATGAAAACCGTTTTGGCTATACTGAAACTCTCATAGAAATGGGAGCCGACATCCAGCACTTCACCCATTGCCTAGGGAGTGTTCCTTGCCGCTTTAAATCTCACAACTACTGCCATAGCATCGTCGTCAAGGGACCTACGCCGCTCATTTCCAAAAACATCACGATCCCCGACCTCAGAGCCGGTTTTGCCTATGTCATTGCAGCCTTAATGGCCCCAGAAACCAGCCTAATCTCAGGCGCCCATTATTTAGACAGAGGGTATGAAAACCTCGTCGATAAGCTTGTTTCCGTGGGTGCCGAAGTCTCCCGTGACGCCGCGCCACAGAAAAAAAGCGCCATGAACTTATCCCACACTTCTTAAGGTGCCTTTAAAAAAGGTTTTGTCTACGCCAATATCATTAACCCGGCTAAAATAGAGGGCTATGCTGCCATGGAGACAAGTCCAACGTCAAAATTTTACTTGCTGGAAAAGACTCGCTGAGTTTCTTCAGCTCGATCCTGCATATTTCCCAAACATCTTGAAAGACTCAAAATTTCCGCTCAATCTTCCCCTCCGTTTAGCACGCAAAATCAAAAAGAATACCTGGGACGATCCGATCCTGCTTCAGTTTCTGCCGCTCGAAAAAGAAAAAGCCGTTGTCCCTGGATTTAAAGCCGATCCTGTCGGCGATTTAGAAGCCCGGAAGTCGTCCAAACTTCTCAAAAAATACCATGGCCGCGCTCTTTTAGTTTGCACGAGCAGCTGCGCGATGAATTGTAGATTTTGTTTCCGCCAGAACTACGATTATGAATCACAGGATAAGACCTTTGCCCAAGAAATTGAACTCATCCGGCAAGACCCTACTCTCTCTGAAATCATCCTCAGCGGCGGCGATCCTCTTTCTCTTTCGACAGAAACGCTTTCTTCCCTCATTTGTAAATTGGATGTGATTCCGCATTTAGAAAGACTCCGCTTCCATACGCGATTTCCTATTGGCATTCCGGAAAGAATCGATGAAGAGTTTCTCGCAATGTTGGAACAAATCAGGCTCCAGGTGTTCTTTGTGATCCATTCTAACCATCCTGCTGAGCTCGATGCACAAGTCCTCTCTGCCATGAAAAAAATACAGAAGCTCGGCATCCCGGTTCTCAATCAAGCCGTGCTGCTCCGTGGCGTCAATGACAATGTCACGACTTTAAAAACTCTCTGTGAGAAACTGGCAGCTAACGGCATTCTTCCGTATTATCTCCATCAGCTCGATCGCGTCCAAGGCGCTGCGCATTTTGAGGTCTCTGAAGAAGAAGGACAAGCTTTGCTTGCCCAGCTGACAGAACTGACCTCTGGTTACGCTGTCCCTAAATATGTGAAAGAAACAGCCGGCGAGCCTTCGAAAACGAGTTTGTTAGAAACGACTTCTTCATCCACATGTTAGGAAAACGTGCTAAAATCACAAAACTTCGTCGATTTTTTGTGATTTTAGCACAAACTTCGAACGTTCAGCCTGACAAACAAAGCGCAACCCGCTAATCGTTAGTTAATTACAAGATCTTCATCGCTTATGCGATAAAATGTCTTCATGCCTCTTATGTAAGATTCGAAAGGCATTAGACCTGCCTCAAGACGGCGTTGTTCCAGATTTTCGCGATCTTCAATGGGATGCAGGTAACACTTGCCCTCTTTGAACTTAAATTGAGTCCCATAGACCTGTGGTAATTTTTCATTTAAACGCACGCGATCAAGCAAATAAGCATAGTCGCGCATCTGAGCATCCTGTCTGTCGACGGCTTCTTTGAGAAGCGGTAAGCATTGTTTTTGAAACTCGAGATCTTGATCTTGGTGCTGAACGATAAGCCAAAAACCACCGCTTCCATTTAAACCAACAAGGTGGATCCCAGGCCATCCATGTGTGGCAATGATTTCTTTAATTCGAAAATTGTGTTTCGCTCGGGTTTCATTCAAGGTTGTTTTTTCTTCTTGTGAGAGCTTTGTAAAGTCTAAAATTTTGTCTCGTATAGCTTGGTCTTCTTCAACCATGGCAACAATTTCTGCCTCTAATTCAGGATGGAGTGATGGGGCCTGATTAGAAAGCCCCGCAAGAGCTTTCTGCAGAATCTGGGGTTTTTGAGCAGAGTCCTCTGCAAATGCAAAGCACGTGAGTGTTAAACCCAGAGCGATTTTGACAGGAGCGATTTTGAAACGCATGTGTGTACCTACATTTTGTCGAGAGTCTTAAGTCCGAGAATTTCTAAGCCTTGGCGGAGAATGCGGCCGGCGGCTTCGCATAGTAGCAGGCGGCTGTTTTCTTGCGGAGTCCCTTCAACGCGACAGTCGCGGAAAAAGGCATGGAACTTTTCTGCAAGCGTATAGAGATATTCTGCAAGGCGATTGGGGAGCAGCTCTTCTGCGACCGATTCGAGAGTTTCACCAAAGCGGCGTAAATGGAGGGCAAGATCGATTTCTGAAAGATGATCAAGAACGATTTGATCTTTGATTGAACTGATTTCTTTTCCGACTTTCCGTTTGATGCTTTGGATTCGGACATAGGCATACAGCAAGAAGGCCGCGGTGTTGCCCTCAAAGCGTAACATCCGATCATAGCTGAACATATAGTCTTTGATCCGGTGGGAAGCGAGGTCGGCGTATTTGACGGCGTCGATGCCAAGGACTTCCGCCGTATGGGCAAGTTCTTTCTCAGACAGCTCTGGAAGTCTTTCATGCAAGATGACTTTGGCTTTCTTGATGGCCTCATATAAAAGATCGATCAATTTTTCAGTATCGCCGGAACGCGTTTTGAATTTCGTGCCGTCGGCTCCAAGAACAACTCCAAATGGAACATGATCAACGCGGACTTTTTGAGAATCGAGGTAGCCAGCTTTTTCAGCCGCTTTGAAAATCATTTGGAAGTGAAGACTCTGACCTGCATCAGTAACAATGATAATCCGGTCGGCTTTTTCTTCTTCAATCCGCTGCCTTAGCGCGGCCATGTCCGTTGTGTCATAATTATAGCCGCCATCGGATTTCTGGATGATCATTGGAAGAGGCGTATCATCACGCCCGACAAAACCTTCTAAGTAAATGCACTTAGCGCCGTCGGAAATCGTCACCATGCCCCGTTTTTCTAAATCGGCAACAGTCGCAGCAAGAAGAGGATTGTAGAAAGATTCGCCCCGTTCAACGAGCTTGACATCTAGCAGGTTGTAAATCTGTTGAAAAGCCTTCCGGGAAATTTCGCAAATCATTCCCCATGCAGCAAGAGCGACTTCGTCTCCGCCTTGAAGTTTGACGACTTGGAGCTGCGATTTTTTTTTGAATTCGAGGTCTTCATCGAAACACTTTTTAGAAGCGCGGTACCACTGCATCAATGAAATAAGATCGGTCTGTTTTTTCCCTTCGAGAACTTCCGGGACATGCTCGCGCATATAAACGATCAGCATGCCAAATTGCGTGCCCCAATCTCCGATGTGATTAAGACGAAGAACATCGTGGCCTAAAAACTCAAAGAGGCGGGCCAGGCAATCGCCGATGATTGTCGAGCGGAGATGGCCGACATGGAGTTCTTTCGCAATATTAGGTGAAGAAAACTCGACGATGATTCGCTGTTTCGGATGCGGAGGTGGCACGCCAAGCCGTTTGTCATGCAAGACGTGGTTGATTTCGCTGGAGAGAAAACCGGACGTAAAAAAAATATTGATGAAACCGGGTCCTGCGATCTCCATTTTTTCAATCATGGCGGAATCTGGTTTCCAGGCATTGATGATCTGCTGCGCGACTTCGCGAGGATTTTTTTTGAGTTCTTTAGCCAATTTCAAGGCATTATTGCACTGATAATGGCCAAATAAGGGCTGAGTCGATTGGGTAATTTCAGGGTAAAAATCTTGCCCATAGGCATTCTTCATGGCCTTTGCAGCTTGTCCTTCAAGAATATGGATCAGTGCATCCATGACTTATGAACCTATCCTTTGATTCTTAACTAGGGCGTATCCCTAATGTTTTTGAGTCTTTTTTTACACTTTTCAACGCCGCTTCTTGGTCTACTTATTCAAGTATGCCCTGCGAAGCGGCATTGAAAGGAGTAAAAAACCCTTCAAAAACCATTTGTTAAAAACCAAAGGATAGGTTCATCCCTTTCTGTGGGATTCAAAATGGTGGTAGCGGGGTGGCGTTTGGCGCTTGCTGACGCCATATTTAATGCGATACTCCGCAAGGGAGACTGCCGCATGGTGCGTTGAGCAGTTGTTTTGTTCAGAAATCTCAAAGAGTCGAATCAACTGGTCGTAGAGCTGGTCGACTTTTTTGCGTGAAGCGAGAGGATTGTATCCGTCTTCTTCGATTTCAAAACTGACATTGATCAGTCCGCCGGCGTTGATGACAAAGTCCGGAGCATAGAGAATGCCACGCCGTCTTAATTCATCGGCATCTTGATCGGTGAGGAGCTGGTTATTTGCGCAGCCGGCAATCGCACGACAGCGCAGTTGCGGGATGGTTTCAGGATTGATAATGCCTCCCATCGCGCAAGGGGCTAAAATATCGCATTGCTCAGCAAGAATATTTTCGGAAGGGCAGGCAATCGCATGATATTTTTTTGCAATGCCTTGAGTTTTTTCCCAATCGATATCGCTGACGATGAGTTTTGCGCCATGCCAGAAGAGAAACTCAGCTAAAATGGCTCCGACACTTCCTAAACCTTGGATAGCGACAGTTTTGCCTTCCACAGAGGTCGATCCATCCAGTGTCTGTAGAACGGCTTGAATTCCCCGGAAGGTTCCCCACGCAGTGAAAGGAGAGGGATTGCCGCTGCTTTTTTCGTGGGAAAGACCGACAACATAGGGAGTATGATGGCCGATGAAGTTCACATCTGCGACAGAGCAGCCGGAATCTTCCGCTCCCGTATAGAGTCCTTCAAAACGGTTGATCGCTTCGGCAAAAGCAGCCAGCATTTCTTTCGTCTTATGCTTAGGGTTACAGATGATGACGCTTTTGGCTCCTCCAAGACCTGTTTCCGACATGGCCGATTTGTAGGTCATCCCGCGCGCCAGACGTTTCACATCCGTCAGAGCCGCTTCAAAAGTCGGATAAGGATAGATGCGAATCCCGCCTAAAGTGGGTCCTAGTGTTGAATTATGAACGCAGATGATCGCCTTTAGCCCAGACCGCTCATCGTTGATGACAACGACTTTTTCATACCCTTCGACAGGAATTTCTTTAAGCACAAGAGACTCTTCAACAACGCGCTTCATCCGGCAAATCCTTATTTAAAGGAGCTAAGAGTACCATAAAAAAGAATCTAAAACAACCTGGATTTTAAGAAGCCGGTTCTTCTCTATTGAACAATAACTCTTTTTAAGCTACGCTAAATCCTCAAATCTTAATTACGGATAAATCATGGCAAATGTTGTCATCTCTGATAATCTGAAAGACGAAGTTTTAAAATTTTTAAAAAAGATCAAAAAAGCCGATCTGATCACGACGTATCTCTATTTTTTAGAGAAAAAATTTAACATTAAACCGGTCCTTTTTGCTCGTGAAAAGACGATCTATCAGAGCCAAGAAGACCTCGTACAGCGTCTGGAGAAAGACGGCAAACTCTGGCGAGAGACCGAGATCAAGATCCAAGTCGGCCAACAAAGCGTCAACGAGCAGACTCAAAAAGTTTATATCTGTCCTTTTACCGGAAAAGTCTTCGGTGATAATACCCATCCGAACCCTCAAGATGCGATCTACGACTGGGTCTCCAAATGCCCTGAAAACACCGAAAGAGCCGGCGGCCTCCGAGTCAAAAGATTTTTTGTCTCTGAAGATCCAGAAGTCATTAAAAATTACATTGTGAAACGGAAAGAACCGATCACCAAGATCGTTTTCTCGTCTGTCGTCACAGGCAAACTTTTCAATTCTAAGCAAGCTGTCATCGAAGATTTCATCAAGAACCAACTCAAGCCGTTAGAGCTTGTGGAAGTTCCAAATCAAAACCGGTATCAGATTGAAGAAAATTTCTTGGCTTTCATTCAAGCTCAGCTCGATGAAAGCAAGATTTCTTCCTTTGTCGAAGCTGCATCAAAAATCGACGAGCTTGCTCCGTATATGGATCAATGGCTCGAAGATGCCAATGATTAAAACTAGTATAGCGTTTCATCAAAATCTTGACGTTGGACTGCGTCAAAGCCCCGGGATTGAGATTGTCGGAGAGGGGGGTTGTATTCCTTCGATACTACCCCCTTCTCCGACAACTCAATCGCGGGAGCTTTCACGCAACTCCAATGTCAAGATTTTGATGAAACGCTATACTACCTCTAGCGAAGAGACAGAAGCTGCAGGAGCTCGTTTTGCAGCGTCTCTTCGCGGAAATGAAACGATTGCCTTTTTTGGCGATCTCGGGGCTGGCAAAACAACGTTTCTGAAAGGGATGATTAGCGCGCTCACAGGCTGCAGCACCGCTGAAATCACCAGCCCGACCTTCAATTACCTCCATATTTACGAAGGGAAAATCGCTGTTTATCACTTCGATCTCTATCGGCTGACCTCTGCGGAGCAATTCAATACCGCCGGATTTTCAGAATATCTGAATGCTAGAGGCGTCTGCTGTTTAGAGTGGGCAGAAAAAATCGAATCGAAACTTCCTCCGGAAACCATTCGGATCACATTGGAGCATCAAGGCCTCGACAACCGCCTGATTACCATCTCATGAAAAAATGTTCCTTTAATAAAGCGACATTTCTGCTTTCGACGCTCGATGAAGTTCCTCCCTTCTTGGACAGAGATAAAAAAGTGCTTTCCGAAATTGCCCTTGTGGGGAGATCGAACGTTGGGAAGTCTTCGCTGATCAATCATCTTCTGCATCGAAAAAACCTTGCGAAAGTCTCAGCAACGCCTGGAAAGACACAGACCATCAACTACTTTAATGTCGACAACCAGCTCATCATCGTCGATCTGCCCGGCTATGGCTACGCCGCAAGATCGCAAGAGATGCAGCAGCTCTGGAGCGCTTCCATCGACCGTTACTTAAATCAACGCTCTTCCTTATCACTCATTCTTCTACTCCTTGATAGTCGGCGCGAGCCGTCGGAGGAAGATATTGCCACTCTCGAGTGGGCACGCCATCACAAAAAACCTCTTTTGCTGATATTGACGAAATCCGATACACTCTCTGAACGCGAGAGAAAAAGCCATTGGGAAAGAGCCTTGCAACAGCTGCCGGCCGAACAAACTCTACTCTATTCGATCAAGAATCCGCACTCGCGCCAAAACCTTATTAAAATGATTAACAAGTATACCCCGTTCGGTTAAAAAATACCCTTTTGGACTGACGTGAAAACTCCCGCGGTTAGAAGATCGTAAAGCTAGCTGTATTAATTTAATCTTCTAACCGCGGGAGTTTTGACGCAGCCCAAAAGGGTATTTTTTAACCGAACGGGGTATATTTCATGGGATTGCTTAATAGAGACATTTTCGTTTGTCTCGACTGCGAGACGACCGGTCTAGATCCGAAAAACGATCGGATCATCGAAATCGCCGTGGTGAAATTCACCTTCACGGAAACCTTAGAGAAATTTGAAACTCTCATCGACCCGGAATGTCTGATCCCTGAAGCCTCGATCGCCATCCACCATATTTCTCAAGAGATGGTCGAAGGACAGCCGAAAATTTTAGAAGCGCTGCCGCAAGTGGCTAAAATGATCGATAAACATCTTGTGGTCGGACACGGGATAAAACTCGACTTGAATTTCTTAAGCGAATCGGCCAAACGGTGCCAGTTTCCTTCGTCGTTTGATGCGGCTCCGACAATTGATACCCTCAGACTAGCCCGCCTTTATGGAGAAAGTCCGACCAACTCTTTAGAGAAGCTCCGCGAACACTTCAATATTGAGCCCGAAGGGGCTCATCGAGCCATGAGCGATGTCATTGTTAACATCAGCGTCTTTAAATATTTGGCCCAGAGCTTCAAAACGACAGAGCAGCTTTTAGAACGTTTAAAAAAACCGATCTTACTCAAAACGATGCCTCTTGGGAAATATAAAGGCCGGCCTTTTAATGAGATCTCCCTTGAATATCTTCAGTGGGCCTCTCATGCAGATTTCGATCAAGATCTGCTTTTCTCTGTCAGAACGGAACTTCAGAAGAGAAAAAAAGGCGACCGTTTCCTCGAAGCGACCAATCCCTTCTCACAACTATGAAACAATCTTGCAATACGTTAAATCCCTTTAGTATAATCAATTTTGATGAAGCTCACTATTCAAGATCTGGCGCTTGCGGGAAAGAGAGTTCTCATTCGCGTCGATTTTAACGTTCCTCTCAATAAAGACGGGACGATTGAAGATGACACGCGCATCAAAGAATCGATTCCGACCATCCAGCATGCCTTGCAACAAGGCGCTGCCGTTATTCTCATGGGTCATTTAGGCCGGCCTAAATCAAAAAAGGACGTTCAGTACTCTCTAGGCATTTGCGCTAAAAGACTCTCTCAACTGATTTCAGCCCCAGTTTTTTTTGCGACCGATTGCCTGGGAAAAGATGTCGAAAAAATGGTTCAAGATTTAAAAGGCGGCCAAGTTCTGCTATTAGAAAACTTAAGGTTTTATCCTGCGGAAGAAGATCCTTCTTTAGATCCTAACTTTGCCAAAGAGCTTTCTAAATTCGGCGATTTCTATGTCAATGATGCGTTCGGATCTGCCCATCGAAAACATTCATCAACTGCAGTTATCGCTCAATATTTTCCCGGAAAAGCAGCCATGGGTCTTCTCATGCAAAAAGAAATCGAACATTTGGAGCCACTGCTGAAAAAACCGGCCCGTCCCTTCTTTGTACTCGTTGGCGGGGCTAAAATCTCAACCAAGATCGGCGTCTTAAAATCGCTCATGAAAAAAGTCGATGCACTCTATATTGGTGGGGGAATGGCCTTCACTTTTTTCAAAGCCCAAGGAATGGAGATTGGCGACTCGATGTTCGAAGAAACGTCCCTCTTAGAAGCAGAAACCGTTTTGAAAGAATGCCAAACAAAAAAAATTGCTCTCCATCTTCCTACCGATATTATCATTGCCGATGGGTTCCGCAATGATGCGACATTTAAAACAGTTCCGATTTCGGAAGGCATTCCCAAGGGATGGATGGGCATGGACATCGGTCCTGAAACAGTCGCAGCATGGTCCGCTGATTTTCAAAAAGCTGCCACGCTCTTTTGGAATGGCCCCGTCGGAGTCTTTGAATTTGCCCATTTTGCACGAGGAACCCATGAAATGGCAAAAACGATCGCTAGCTTGAAAGCCAATACAATTGTCGGGGGAGGAGATTCTATTGCTGCGATTAATCAGCTTGGATTAAGCAAAAAATTTAAACATGTCTCAACCGGAGGAGGAGCCTCTCTAGAATACCTCGAACTGGGCAAACTGCCCGGGATTGAAGCTTTATCAGACAAATCCTGACGTTCTATATGAACCTTCTGAAATCTTCTTTAAGAATGACAGACTTGAGGGTCCTTAAACAGGTTTAGCAGGAGCAGCGGCAGCTCCAGCGAGAAGACCCCCATCGATTGTAAGCTCAATGCCTGTGATATATTTCGATTCATCAGATGCAAGAAATAGAACCGCATTCGCAACATCGTCCGGCATTCCCATCTTTTGCATAGGAATATTTTTTTCAATTTGGGCCATGCGATCTGTCCGCTCAGGTCCAGCTCCTAACATCGGCTCCCACATAGGAGTCAAGATAGCAGCGGGGTGTATGGAATTGCATCGAATCGGATATCCTTGATTTGCGCAATAGAGCGCTACACTTTTTGTATGATTCCGAATAGCAGCTTTGCTGGATGCATAGGCGGCAGCGGTGGGGACACCCACTAATCCAGATCTTGAAGATATATTGATGATTGATGATCCAGGATTGTTTTTCATAAATTGAATAGCATATTTACAACCCAAAAACACTCCAACCGAATTGACTTCATGAACTGCTCTCCAGCTCTCTAGTGTTACATTTTCTGGATCTTGTGGCCCAAAGCCTTCCTGAAACCCTGTAATGCCAGCATTATTCACCAAAATATCCAATTTAGAAAATTTTTGAAGAATGATTTTCATAACCTGCTTCCAATTTTCTTCGCTTCTTACATCTAGATGAAGATAGAGAGCAGATGGGCCTATCTTATCCACTACTTTCTGGCCTTTTTCATCTTGAATGTCAGAGATAACGACCACAGCACCTGCTTTAGCCAACACTGCCGCCACTTCTTCTCCAATTCCCTGGGCAGCTCCTGTAATTAATGCGACTTTTCCTTCCAACCTTCTCGCTGACATGTCCCTCTAAATAGAAAAAATTCCTCCTCATTCTATTGTTTTTTAGAATTGTTCTCTATAGAATGGAGTTCCCCTATAGGGAGGATGTCCTAAATATATGAGCCCCAAAATCGTCTCATATAAAGAATTAATTGGTTTCTTTTGGAAATTCATCCGAAAACAAAAATGGACATTCTCTACTATTTTTATCCAAGACTGTCTCAATACGTTCGATTCTCTTCTTTGGCCATTTATCTTGCGGTGGGTGATCGATGTTTTCACCCAAAACGAAGGAAACCGTTCACTGGCCTGGGAACTCCTTCAAGCACCGATCATCATCAGCATTTGCCTGATTGTCTTTATCGAAATCAATTCTCGCGTTATGGGCTTTCTCATGGCGAAAGCAATCCCTAGGGTGCAAGCGGACATTCGCATGACGATGTTCGACCATATTCAGGAGCACTCACCGCACTATTTCAATGAGCGATTTGCCGGGAGTTTAGCGAATAAAATCACAGACATGACTACCGCAGTCGAATCGATTCTTCAACAGCTGTTTTGGCCTATTGTTTCCTCTATTGCCATGGCCCTCTTTGGTGCGATTTTTCTTTGGTTTGTCCATCCCATCCTCGCTGGAATTTTGCTTTTATGGATTGTTGTGCATTTGAGTATCTGCCTCATGTTCAGTAGGAGATGTGATTTATATGAACATCGGCATGGGGAATCGCGTAGTACGCTGCTCGGGAAAATCGTCGATAGCCTGACCAACTATTTTGTCGTTAATCTCTTCTATCGCTTTAGATTCGAAAAAAATGCCTTAGTTCCCTGCCAAAATGAAGAAGAAAGAACTAATGTTTCAGCCAGAAGATATGTCGAAAAAATGCGCAGTGTCACATCGTTCTTTTATATCACTTTGTGCTTCATAGGAATCAATGGATTTGTCATTTACTTATGGCTTCAGGGCCAAATCACGACCGGAGAAGTAGCCCAGGTTTTCGGCACGATGTGGAACATCGCTGCAGTCATGTGGGCTGTGGGTGGAGCTTTGCCGTATTTCTTTCAGGCCTTTGGTATAGCAAAACAGGCCTATGCAGTGATGCTGGATCCGCAAGATATGGGAGATACACACAATGCCAAAGCATTAAAGATTCAAAATGGGGAAATCATTTTTGAAAAGGTGTCGTTCCATTACGGAGAGAAAAACCTCTTCTCCAACATACAGGCCCATATCCGCGGAGGGGAAAAAGTCGGTTTGGTTGGCTTTACAGGAGCCGGAAAATCAACTTTCATTAGCCTTATTCTACGATTTTTCCCTCTGCATAGCGGAAAGATTCTTATCGATGGGCAGGATATAGCAGATATTACTTTGGAGTCTTTGCGGCGCCAAATTGGAGTGATTCCTCAAGACCCTGTCTTATTCCATCGAACCTTGCGTGAAAATATAGCGTACGGAAAACCTGAAGCAACCGAAGCGGAGATCTTTGCTGCTGCCAAGTTAGCACACTGCGACGAATTTGTTCGTAAGATTCCAGCCAGCTATGATGCAAAGGTTGGTGAAAGAGGAACTAAGCTATCTGGAGGGGAAAAACAAAGAATTGCAATCGCTAGGGCTATTTTGGTTAATGCGCCTATTCTCATTCTGGATGAAGCGACCTCATCTTTGGACTCTGTAACGGAAAAATATATTCAAGAGAGCCTGTCGAGGCTGATGCAGGGCAGAACAACGATTGTCATCGCTCACCGACTTTCTACTCTCTCTCGGATGGATCGTATCCTGGTTTTCGATGAGGGAAAAATTGTCGAAGAAGGAACACACGCAGCTCTCATGAACAAAAACGGCTTATATGCCCAAATGTGGAATATGCAAGTGGGTGGTTTCTTACCAGAAACGCCGATTAACCTATCCCAATAAATTTCATCATGACCTTTTCGCGCTTTGGAATAGATTCATGAATCCGCTCTCTAAAAAATATAATGACAGTTCAGGGAATTTGCAAAATTTGTACAATATGAGGTTCTCAGGAGATTATATGAAAATTCGGTACGGACTTGCACTGATTGCGATCTTAGGCGCCGCCTATCTGCTTCTCATCAACCCTCAAACGGAAAAGCCAAAAAAAACGACATTGCTAAGCCTTCTCAAACCTCTTGACATCACCCCCGTTTCAACAGGCATTGCAGGCATCGACTCCATTTACTGCATCAATCTCGATGTTCGGAAAGATAAATGGGAGAAAATGGAAAAGCAATGTTCGGATCAGGGGCTGCAGGTCCATCGAATGTCCGCCATTAACGGATGGAAAGAGCTAGCTCGCCTCCATATCAAAGAAATCCAAAAACCTTACAAAGCTCTTTTAACCAAAGGGCAAGTCGGATGCCTTCTCAGCCATTTGTCAGTTCTGAAAGATGCCGAAAAAAGAAATTTTAATTGCGTCATGGTGTTAGAAGACGACGTGAATTTTTTGGGGAATATGAAGCAAATTTCTGCTTATCTAGAAAAACTTTCATCAACCGATCCTGAATGGGATATTTTATTTTTAGACCATTGGACATTAGCAAAACATTTAGGAAACCGGCCTCCGGAAAATCGGCCGTGCTCGAAGATGTCCAAGATCATTAAAAAACCGCAAGAATTGATCAAAGGGGCTCCATTTCAGCGCACGTATTACAGACATGGGGGGTATGCGATGATCGTGTCTAAAAATGGAATTCAAAAAATCAATACCTATTTTACTGAAACTCCTGTCTTTTTTGCCTATGATCTGGAATATAACCACATCAATAACATCAAGATGTACGAGACTGACAGAGAGTTTGTCTCTGTCGATCTGAGAATATCCGACACTTCAACGAAGCCTAAAGATAAACTGTCCTCTTGAAGAATAAAAAATTTACTCTTATGACTAGAGGTGGCTAAAAACTTGTAATTTTTGGTTGTCTTTTAGCTACCGCCACTATAGAATATGGGGCGACTAACAAAGGGGCGCATGGGCAGCAAGGCATTTGGCACACTACGTGCCTTTTTATGGCCTGTACATCGGGGAGAGCACAAGAAATTCATTCCGATGCTCATCATTTCTTTCCTTGTTTGTTTTAATTATTATCTTCTAAGAATCATCAAAGACAGTGTCATTGTGACAGCTCCTTCCTCGGGAGCAGAAGCCCTTCCGTACATTAAAGTATGGGCGATCATGCCCAGCGCATTCCTGATGATGTTTCTCTTCACCCGCCTTTCGAATTTCTTCAATCGTAGAACGGTTTTCTATGCGATGATTTGGTTCTACATTGCTTATTTTGTTGTATTCATCTTTTTCTTGTACCCCAACCGGGACGTGCTGCACCCTGAAGCCTTTGCCAATTATCTTCAAAGCATCCTGCCTAAAGGCTGCAGCGGGCTAGTGGCCATCATCCGCAATTGGACTTTCACAACTTTCTATGTCATGGCAGAGATGTGGAGCACGATGATCATGACCGTGCTCTTCTGGGGATTTGCCAATGACGTCACCTCGGTTAAAGATGCAAAACGGTTCTATGGGCTCATTGGCGTCGGGACCAACCTTTCAGGGGTCTTTGCTGCTCTCTTGGTCCAGAACCTGACAACACATATTTTCAATCCGACGCTTCCTTTCGGGACTAATAGCTGGGACCAGTCGTTCACCTTTATGAATTTAATTATTGTCGGAGCAAGCCTTGTGAGCATGGCCCTCTACTGGTGGATGAACCGCCAAGGCCTTGGCTATACCGAAGAAACCCTCAAAGCCCACCGGGAAGCCCCGATTAAAATGGGCCTACGCAAGAGTTTTAAATATCTCACTAAATCTAAATATTTAATTTGGATTGCAGTCTTAGTGGTCACCTTCAACATTGTGATCAATCTTGCCGAAGTCGTCTGGAAGGATCAAGTCAAACAACTCTACCCTACACCGGATGCCTTTAGCTCCTATATGGGAGGGGTGACTAAATGGATTGCGATCCTAGCTGCCGGCATCTCGCTCTTTGTCTCAGGTAACGTTATCCGGGCCCTAGGATGGACTAAGAGCGCTCTGATTGCGCCGATTGTGACTTTAATCACGGGCGCTCTATTCTTCGCAGCTCTGCTTCTCCCCAAAGCCACCCTCATCGAAATCGCCGCTGCCATCGGAACTTCCCCTATCATCATGGCCGTCTTCCTGGGCTCGCTCCAAAATACGCTTCTGAGAGGTACTAAATATAGTCTTGTCGATCAAACTAAAGAATTAGCTTACATCCCTTTAAGCCAAGAATCGAAGATTAAGGGGAAACTAGCGATCGACGGACTAGGGTCAAGATTGGGAAAATCGGGGGGATCCTTGATGTATCAAATCCTGCTGATTATCTTCGGATCGATTGTGGGTAGCACCCACATCGTTGCCTTCTTACTACTTGCGGCAGTCGTTGGATGGATCTTTGCCGTGAAAATCCTTGGCAAACAGTTCAATCAATTGACAACCGAACAGGTAGCAACTGCGCAAGAAACCAAAAAAGAAGATGCTATTCTATCGACTTAAGAGGGTGTTGTCGAATTAAGCTGCGTCTTTGCTGAGCTGATCGATATCTTTAATCGCCTTTTGTAGCATCTTGTCGTTAACCTTCTCAATCCGGTCCATGTCATTGACGATGTTGCGGATATCTTGGGCAACTTTCATCGGCATTTTCTTTTCGCTTGGATAAAGACGCTTTAAGTAGTTCTCAATGTAGACTTTACAGCTCGTAAAGGCCGCTGCATAGGCAGCGATGCATTGAAGCTTGGATTGCTCGTCTCGGGCATTTTTCCAAAGATTCCAGCTTTTCATCATTTCTTGGACAGCCGACTTAGCCGCAGAAATATTAGCCTCTAGTGAAGAATTGTGTTTCATAACTCCCTCTACTTATAAATTAATTAAAACCTCATGTAATACAATAAAGATGCACTACCGAAACCAAACGCAATTAAAAGCGCAGATAGAAGCGCTAACTTGATCCCTTTTTTTCTGGAGATCTTAAAATCCTTCAGCACTACCCACGAAAGCGTTGCCAGTAAGATATTGACGATCAAGGAGGTGCCGTGCGGCAAAGTAACTGCAACCCCTAAACAGAGGCAAGGGAGCCCGAAGACGGCTGCATAAAGTGAATATCCACCCCAAGTTGCAAAGACTAAGGCAAGTAACGCCCACATTTTCCACCGGTTCCAGAAGAGCGCAACACCCATTGCCAGGGCAATCTCAAATAGACTGATGAGGAAGAAGAACCCGTGGAGAAGTGGGCTGGGATAGATAATTTTAATTACCGCCGCTGCTATTAAAAGAGTTATAATAACAACAGCCAATACAACCCGAAACAACAAGCCACTCTTATTATTCGCCTTCATAATTATATGATTGCACAATTATATTTTTAAAAAAATTATTATTTTTAGTTATTTAACCAGAACAGGTAAAATCGGAAAGCAGTAGCCACGGAAAGCGCTTTGGAACTTTTTAAGGCTCAACGAGAAGGCCTTTCGAGAAGGCCTTTATGGGGCAGGAAAATAAGAGACTGCTAACGGATTTAGTCTCTGTCGATTTCTTGGACTTTTTGAGCAAATTTTCGTCTTCTTTGTTGGGGGTAATATACGAATGTTGATATAACCCCCAACATAAGGAGACGAAAATTTGCTCAAAAAGTCCAAGAAATCGACAGAGACTAAATCCGTTAACGATCTCTAAAATCGTGCAAAATTCAAAGATAGATTAAGGTTCATGTATGGAATCACTCATCGAATGGGTCGTTGGACATGCCGAGCATGCGCACTGGTTTATTTTTGGCGCAATATTACTCGCAGGTTTCAACATCCCGGTCAGCGCAGATGTCCTCATCGTGGTAGGAGGATTCCTTGCAGCGACCACAGTCCCGCATCATCTCTGGCATCTGTATCTTGCTGTCTTCATCGGCTGTTATTTTTCCGCATGGATCGCCTATTGGGTTGGACGGCTTCTAGGGAAACGGCTTTGCAAGCATCGGTGGTTTGCTAAATTTATGCCGATGGAAAGGCTTGAAAAAATCCAACGTTTTTACAGCAAGTACGGCCTATGGACGCTTCTTCTGGGAAGGTTCATTCCTTTTGGGGTCAGAAATTGCATTTTTATGTCGAGCGGCATGAGCCGGGTCTCTTTCCTGAAGTTTGCGCTATGGGACCTGCTTGCCTGTTTTTCCTGGACTTCGGTATCGTTTTACTGTTTCTATATGCTAGGTCAAAATTTTCATCTTTTGTTCGGCCATCTAAAGGTGCTTAATCTGGTGATATTTTTAGCTTTCAGTGTGACGGTAATTAGCTTGATTTGGTATAAGCGAAGAAAAAAAAGAGCTGTAGAGAATCTATAAAGATGATGTTTAATTTATCCAATAGCCTGTCCCTTCTCAGGGCGCCGCTCGCTCTTCTATTTTTGTTTGATAGTCCGACTGTCCGGCTCATCGCGATCCTTTTGGCCATGCTGACCGATTATATCGACGGCTATTTAGCTAGAAAATGGCATACGACGACCCGTTTTGGGGCTGTTTTAGATCCTGCCATGGATAAATTCTTTGTCTTCTTTTGCTTGGGCGTCTTGGTTTCGGAGGGCAAGCTTCTTCCTTTACAAGGAGTGATGATGATCTCACGGGACTTTGCCCTGTGCCTCTTTGGACTCTACTTAAGCCTTTCAGGGCTATGGCCGAGTTATGAGTTCAGGGCCATCCGCTGGGGCAAGATCACAACAGCTCTGCAATTTGTCGTGTTAATTGCCTTGACCTGGGGCTTCAATATCTCATGGTATCTTTATGCCGCATTCGTTGCCTTTGCAACGCTGGCCTTAATCGAACTCTTTCAGTTTAAAAAGTCAGCTTCGACGACGTAAAATTCATCAGACTTCTTGCGTAATTAAGATTCTGTCGCTTTTCGAGTTCTTTTGAACCGCTTTTCGATCCGTTGGATGCAGGGCGTTTTCACAAAAAAAATTTGACAGCCATGATCTTCATAGGAAAAATCTGTGATTTTTTCGTAAATTTTTCCTACCCACTTAGTCTCCCTTAAGCCTGTTATGAAGGTCTTTTTCCTAGGAGAAGCTGTGGCTGTCAAATCTTTTTTATGAAAACGCCCTGCCGTTAAATGGGGGCAATATTGACTTAATATTACCCCCTCCGTTCAACGGATCGAAAAGCGGTTCAAAAGAATTCGAAAAGCGACAGAACCCTTAGTCAGAATGTCCTCGCAAACCGAGGAGCTTGAGTGTCTGTGAGCAGCCCCAAGGGCTGCCCTATAGTTTATAGTTTTCTTTTCCTTAAAAAGAAACAGGATCAGCACGATCGCAAGCGGCAGGATAGGTAGGATGGTACATTCTTTTATACTCCAATTTCTTCCTTCCAAAGTTAACGAGCAAACCAGCTCGTATATCTGTGACCGCTAGGTAATTGATTAATTGGGCTTGATGCTCTCCCAATAGGTGTTCAACCGCTTTCAATTCTACAATCACCAGATCCTCAACAATTAAGTCAGGAACAAATACCCCTATTTTCCTACCACGAAAAGCCACTTCAAAGCCTCGATCACTCGTTACTTTTAGACCTTTATCTATCATCGCTATTAGCAATGCTTTTTTGTAAACAGTCTCCAAAAATCCAACACCCAGGGTATTTATTACCTCGAAACAGCAATTTAAGATTTTCTCTGTGATATCTTCATGTATCATCTTGCCCATCCTGCCGCTTGCGATCCTGCTGATCTTGTTTTCTCCCTATACTCATACTCTTAAACAAACCAGTCCCTGCAAGGGCCTTTATTTTCGAATAAGTCGAGTATGCGGAAAGTCTACTCTTTGGACAAATTAAAATTTTGCAACAAAAAAATCATATAAACTATAGAGCATCCCCAAGGGCTGCCGACGAAGGAGGTAGGTGAACATTTACTACCTGTCATAAAATTAATTTAACGCTGTTGAAATAATTACAACAATTCTACAATAGAAGAAACTAACAAAGGGTTTTTATGTCAAATTTAATAGTCAATCTATCTTCATCATTTGCGGGTGCAGCAACAACTGTGGTTTACAATTTCGATCAGCAATTCCCTTTTGTTCTCAATTTTTTTAAGAACTGCAGCCCTTTAACCGCTAGCCCCAATTTCATTGGACGTCATTATTTTAAAATCATACTCGTAAGTTTGTTGGCAGGACTCTTTTGTTTGGGACAAGAAGAGTATGATGGAAGCTGCCCACCTCGCCGAATTACCAATCCCTCATTAGACCGATTCGGGCTGGGATTAATGATCCCTTCGATACTCATGACGCTGAGCTATTTTGTGATAGATCCAAAACTCTCATTATTCTGAGGCAATTGCAAAACTAACGCCAAAAAAAGGACTTTTCGGGTGTGCAAAAGGATTGAAAAAATCATCCCCCGAAAAATCGTCCTCTTTTGTTAGTTTTGCAACTGCCTCTAGAAAACCTTAATTACGCAAGAGGTCTATTGTAGGAAGTGCAAACGGAATCTCTTTTTCTGCCAAAATCGCTCGGACTTTCAAGAGCATCTGCTGCTGAAATTGATTGAACGCCTCGTTATCAGTCATCGTCGAATACGCCTCAATCTCCACTTCGCAGGCATAGTCTCCAAATGTCTTTAAAAACACATGGATAGGGTATTGAGGATCGATCGTTGCTGTGCGGCTGATCATTTCCCGGATCTTTGGGATCGCATCTGCAATCCTTTCAATCGACGTCAAAGGAAGCTTCAATGTCTGTCTGATCCTCTTATGGGTCATCCGCGTGACATTGACCACAACCATGGTTGAGAAGTAGTTATTGGGAAGATAGACGGCCCTCTTTTCGACATCCCGGATCGAGGTCCGGAACCAGCCGATATCTTCAATGTTCCCCTCAATCTGCTTTTCGGGAAGTAGGATCTGATCACCTCGGACAAACGGTCTGGTCATCTGAAGAATAATACCGCTGCAGAAGTTGGCAATGACGTCTTTACCGGCAAAGCCAATAGACGCTGCTCCAATACTTCCGAAGGCCAGCAGGGGAGCAATATTGACTCCAAAAGTCTGCAGGGTTACCAGCGTTGTCACAAGCCCAATTGCGAGTGTAATGAGCCGTCCGACGATCCGGACCGTATCGACATCGACTTTCTTCCCATGATCAACAATCAAGTTATGTTCAATCTCATTTTTCCATCGGAAAAATAACCAAACAAAGCACAGAATAACGGCTGTCTTCCTTACAGCCCCTAAGTACTTCAAGTACTCCATCCCATGGCTAAATGCCGACCCGAAATCGAAGTGTTTTCCAAAAACTTTGATTAAATAGACACCATAGAGCGCCCAAAGGAGCGTTGTGACAGGGGGTTTCAAAATTTTAGCACTGCGAAGCCGCCAGTCTTCGCCTTTCTTCTTTCCAGCCAAAGAAATCAGTTTGTTGATGCCGTACTGAATCCCGTAAAGGCCTAAGAACCCTGCGGCTGCTTCGATTAACCAAAAATAATTTGAAACCATCCAATCTCTCAGTTAAATTTGCGATAGATTATAGCATAAATTCTCGACAAAGCACTAGCTCAAAATCGCTAGAGGCCATAAGATAAATAAGATAAATGAAAAGGGAGCGATATGAATTTCACACGCGAATCAATTTTTGTCGGGGCTGTTCGCGCTCTATGCACATCTTTGGCAACTATTCTAGGGGTTGCCATCGGAATCAGCTTAATTGTTATGGGACTAGCTTTCGTGTCTGGAACTCAATACCTCCCCCCCAAATCTGAACCAATGATCATGCCAGATGCTGAAGGAAACCGCACCCTACTCTCCGGAAGTTCTCCTGCTATTTTGCGCATCGACCTGCGAGGAATTATTGGCGTTGGCGATTTAACGAGCGATAAAATTGAAAGCCTCTTACTCGATTCGCGAGAAGATTTTTTACGCGGGGACCGCGTCAGAGCCATTCTTCTGTATATCAATACACCGGGCGGAACTGCAGATGATTGTGCTGCCATCTATCGCGCACTTACTGACTATAAAATCAAATACAACATCCCTATCTATGCTTATGTCGATGGAATGTGTGCGTCAGCCGGGATGTATATCGCGTGTGTTGCGGATAAAATCTATACATCGTCATCGAGTGTGGTCGGTTCTGTCGGAGTTAGGCTTGGGCCCATGTTCAACTTCTCCGGTGCGATGGAAAAATATGGTGTCAGCTCGCTCACTCTGACCCAAGGTAAAGACAAAGATGCCCTCAACCCGTTTAGACCCTGGGGACCAGATGAAGATGCCGACCTAAAAGCGATCATGGCTGCCCTCTATGACCGTTTTATTGCCGTTGTGACAACGGCGCGTCCTAATCTCGACAAAGAAAAACTCATCAACGACTACGGTGCCTATGTCTTCATTGCAAAAGAGGCCCAGGAACATGGCTACATCGACGATGGCGATATGGACTATAGCAAAAGCTTGTCAGCACTCGCAGCTGCCGCCCAAATTCCCGAACATACCCATTACCAAGTGGTGCAGCTAATTCCCGCCCACCCATTCCTCAGCAGCTTAGCCCAATCGATGTCCCCGCATCGATTGTTGAGATCCCTTGGGCTTTCTTCTCCGATTAACAACCCAGAACTGAATGGAAAAGTGCTGTATCTGTACCAGCCATGAAGCAGCTATACATCGTTGATGCCGTCAATTTCCTATTTCGGTCGTATTATGGAATAGGACCAATGACAAATCCCAAAGGAGAGAGCACCAATGCACTCTTTGGGTTTGTCCGCTCGATTTATAAATTGATTACCGATTTTTCTCCCGACTACATCATTGCTGTCTTCGATGGTCCTGACAATAAACAGAAGCGAACGGAAATCTACGAACATTACAAAAGCCACCGCGCAGGCATGCCCGAAGATCTTTTTCCTCAGTTAGAAAAAGCCCACTACTGGTGTGAAATCGCAGGGATCCCTTTTCTATCAGTGCCGGGCGTCGAAGCCGATGATACCATGGGCAGCATCGCCATCTGGGCAGAGAAACAAAATATCGAAGTCTTTCTCTGCAGCAGCGATAAAGACCTCTGCCAATTAGTCGATGATAAAATTTTTCTTCTACAGCCTCACAAAGAAAACCTTCTCGTCGACAAGAAAAAAGTCGAAGAGATCTACGGCATTACTCCAAAACAAATGGTCGACTATCTCGCCATTGTCGGTGATGCCTCGGACAATATCCCAGGCCTTGAAGGATTCGGACCTAAAACAGCGTCTGCTCTCCTTCAACAATTCGGCACGCTCGATGCTATTTTAGAAAACCCCGATAAAATTCCCGGAGCGAAAAAACAAGAGACGGTGAGGAAAGGAAAAGAGATTGCGCTTCTGAGTAGACAACTCGCCACCATCGATCAAAATGTCGAATTCCCCAAAGAAGAGACGTTTTTCCATTTGAAAGAACCGAATTTAGAGCCGCTCAAATTGTTTTACCAAGAGATGCACTTCTTATCGCTTCTGAAAGAGCTCGAAACGCCCGCTGTACAAGCAAAGCCTGCCAAAGATGACAAGACCGATTACTATTTAGTCAATGACAGCGACTGTCTCGATAAACTCATGGAACGTCTCGCAGGCGAACCTGAAATCTGTCTCGATGTCGAAACGACGCATCTCAGGCCCATGCTCGCAGAACTCGTCGGAATAGGTTTTGCGCTAAACCTAAGTGAATCGTGGTACGTTCCTCTCAATGGTGCCATCCCAAGACAAGAAGTCTTGGACAAAATCGGTTATCTTTTGCCTACCGCTTCCTTTTATGGTCACAATATCAAATACGATCTGCACGTGCTTCTCAATGAGAAGCTTCCTCTCCCTCGAATTTCATTCGATACTATCTTGGCCTCATATTTGCTGACGCCGCAAAATCAACGCCACAACCTTGACCAACTTGCGTTAGAGCGGTTTCAAAAAGTCAAAATCCCTATCGAAGAGCTCATTGGAAAAGGTAAAAAACAAATCTCGATGAACGAAGTTCCTATTGAACACGTCTGCGTCTACTGCTGCCAAGATACCGATTATACCGTACGACTGAAAGAGCTGTTTGAAAAAGAACTGTCCGATGAAGGATTGATGCCGTTGTTGAAAGATCTTGAGCTTCCCCTTTTGCCAGTCTTGCTCAACATGGAAAGACGCGGCATTTATGTCGATCCTGCGATCTTGCAAAAAATGTCATCAGAACTTGCCATCAACATCAAAGCACTCGAGCAAGAGATTTATCAAATGGCCGGTGAAGAGTTCAATGTCAACTCTCCTAAGCAGCTGAGCAAAATTCTTTTCGAAAAAATGGGCATACCCCCCCCTAAAAAAACCGCAACCGGATTTTCAACGAGCGCCGACGTCTTAGAAGAGCTGCAAGAAGAAGTTGCGATCGTCTCACGCATTTTAGAATATCGCACGCTGGAGAAATTGCGCTCGACGTACGTCGACTCATTGCCGCAGGAGATCAATCCAAAAACCGGGAGGATCCATTGCACCTTCAATCAATCGGTTGCCGCTACCGGAAGACTTTCCTGCCAAGATCCGAATTTGCAAAATATTCCCATCCGCTCGCCGATTGGAAAAAAAATCCGCACGGCCTTTAAACCGCAGGAAAATCATTGGAGCTTTCTCTCAGCCGACTATTCGCAGATCGAACTGCGACTCCTTGCCCACCTCAGCGAAGATCCGACGCTACTGAAAGCGTTTAATGAAGGCGAAGATGTCCATGCCTATACTGCCTCTTTAGTTTTCGACGTCCCTTTAAGCGATGTCACTGAAGAAATGCGGCAGCGCGCTAAGGCTGTCAATTTTGGAATTTTGTACGGCCAGCAAGCATTTGGACTCTCTCAAGGACTGAAGATCGACTACCGCGATGCAGCGGCATTCATAGAAAAATATTTTGAGCGGTATAAGCGCGTTAAAGAGTTTCTTGAGTTTTGCAAAGAAGGCGCCCGAAAAACAGGCCGTGCTGTCACGATGACAGGACGCCACCGGCCTCTCCCTGAGATCAACTCCAAAAACCCCGTTCTGCGGGCAGCTTCGGAAAGGCTTGCGATCAACACCCCTTTGCAGGGCACCGCTGCCGATTTGATTAAGCTCGGAATGATCCAGATCGACTCTTTTTTAAAACACCGCCATCTCGGCCACATGTTGCTCCAAATCCATGACGAACTTTTATTTGAATCTCCCGATACACATGTCCAGGAACTCTCCTCTCAAGTAAAAATGATGATGGAGAGCGTCATGAAACTCAAAGTCCCGTTAGAAGTTCATATTTCCATTGGAAAAAATTGGGGGGAATGTTAAGTTTGAGAAAAATTGCTATCACAGGCAATCTTGCCTCGGGCAAGTCGACGGTGGCCCGTATTCTTCAAGGATATGGTGCTTGTGTCGTTGATGCAGATGAAATCGTGCATGGCCTGTTATCTCTAAATACGCCGACAGGGAAAAAAGCTTTAAAACTCCTAGGCCCTGAGATTGTCGTCGAAAATCAAATCGATAGAAGAAAGATTGCGGAGATTGTGTTTTCTGATTTTGAAAAATTAAAAAGCTTAGAGAAAATTTTAAACCCCGCTGTAAAACAAGAAATCGACAGCCGATTTAACAGAGCCAAAAACAACCCCTCTTACAAAATGTTCGTTGCAGAAGTCCCGCTTCTTTACGAAGCAGGCATGGAAAAAGATTTTGATCTTGTCATTGCTGTGATTGCAGATCAGTCGGTTGCTCGAAAGCGCTCGATCACCGCACAATTTGACCAGCGCTGGGCTCGACAACATAAAGACAAAGCCTCAAAAGCAGATATTGTGATCACCAATAACGGCGATCTGAACATGTTAAACTCTTCGATCGCAGCGATCGTAGAGCAATTAATTTAAGGAGCACGATGAAACCAGACGATCCTACCCAAACCTCTGACACCCCTCAGAATGACTTAGAGCAAAATATTTCGCCACCACCTGCGAACGGACCAACTCAGGCTCAAGGTCAGATTACCAAGATCGCCGATCTGCAGCGCATGAACATGGACCAGCTCAATGTCGTCGCTCGAGAAATGGGGCTTAAACATCTCGGTTCTCTTGCCAAATCTCAAATGGTCTTTGAGATCGTCAAAGCCAAAGCTGAACATCCCACCGAAATTCTTGTCGGCGAAGGCGTCTTAGAAGTCCTTCCCGACGGATTCGGCTTCCTGCGCTCTCCGAACTACAACTACCTTCCTTCTGCTGAAGATATCTATGTCTCTCCGGCGCAGATCCGTCGCTTTGATCTGAAAAAAGGGGATACTGTCTACGGAACCATCCGTTCTCCTAAAGAGAAAGAAAAATATTTCGCTCTTCTTAAAGTTGATAAAATCAACGGTCGCGCTCCGGAAGAGGCCCGCGAAAGAATCCTCTTCGAAAACTTAACAGCTCTCTATCCGCAAAAACGGCTCGTGATGGAGACATCGAAAGAGAAAATGACGACCCGTGTCCTCGATCTAGCCTCGCCTATCGGGAAAGGACAGCGCGGGCTCATCGTTGCGCCTCCCCGCTGCGGTAAAACGGTTATCCTTCAAGACATTGCCAACGCGATCACCTCGAATAATCCCGATGTGGTGCTGATTGTTCTCTTGATCGGCGAGCGTCCTGAAGAAGTCACCGACATGATGCGCAATGTCAAAGGTGAAGTGATTTCTTCAACCTTTGATGAGCCGCCAGAACGTGATGTTCAAGTCGCTGAAATGGTCATCGAAAAAGCACGCCGCTTAGTCGAATACCACCATGATGTCGTCATCCTCCTCGATTCTCTGACCCGGTTAGCACGGGCCTACAACACCGTTCAGCCGCATTCAGGAAAGATCCTCACCGGCGGTATCGACGCAAACGCCCTCCACAAACCCAAACGGTTCTTCGGAGCAGCCCGTAACGTTGAAGAGGGAGGATCCCTCACCATTATTGCTACCGCCCTCATCGAAACCGGCTCTCGCATGGACGAGGTCATTTTCGAAGAGTTTAAAGGTACCGGCAACATGGAGCTCGTCCTCGACAGACGTCTCTCCGACCGACGTGTCTATCCTGCGATTGACCTGATTAAGAGCGGTACCCGTAAAGAAGAACTCCTCTTCCATCCGGAAGAGCTCGACAAGGTCTACATCATGCGACAAGCGCTTGCCGACCTTTCTCCTCTTGATGCCATGAACCTTCTCATGGGCCGTCTGAAGAAAAGCAACAATAACATCGAGTTCCTGCTATCGATGAAAGACTAGGAATGGTCCCTAAAGCTTTACATTGCGAGTATACACAAATGAATTCAAAAGTTTGAGAAATGCCAAGGAGGCGCCCTAAATTTTGCCAAGGCGTAGCCGGCGTCGAAGCAGCTCAACTTGAATAAGTTGAGCGATGCAGACGGGGCGGAATTTAGGGAAAAGCCGACGCAGGCAGGCTCAAACTTTTGAGTTCATTTGTGTATAAGTAGCTTAATTGTGCTAAATAGCGGTCTGTGATCTGAAGTGGCTTCTTCGCTGATGACTTTCGGGTCGTAACCTGTAGGCAGTAATTCTGTCTCAATGCTTTGAGCAGTCCCTTTTACAATCATATTGTGATCCAAATTCAAAGCACCTGAGACCTCTTTTTGCATTAATTTCGCACAATATTCATCACCACCCCACGTTTTTTCATCAGTGTAGGTGTCTCCTTTCACAAAGTGGTTGCTCCAATCCGCCTTCTTAAACTCATCATCATCTAAATTCAGGTCTCCGATGACGACTCGCCCTTCTGGACCAGATTCGTCCACAAGCTTCATTATAATTTCCATTTCAGCTTGCCGTGCTTGTACTTCACCGGGTGTCGGCTTGGCTGGAATTTCGGAATGCTGCAAATGTGTTGCAAAAATCCGCGCGCTCTTATCGATATCAAAAGAAAAAATCCCTTTTCCACAATTCTTTGCTCGTCCATCTAATGCTTCTTGAGGGAAGGGGGTAAATGTTGGATTTTCAACGGGAAATTTTGTCGCTGCAAAGATCCCTGAAGGCGGACCGACAACTCGTGTTCCCATCGAAAAATAAAAATGGGAATACTCGTTTTTCATCTTCTCACGAAGATCACGCGCCGTATAAACATCGAAAACCTCATAAAGGCAAACAACCTCTGCTTTTGATCCAAGAATTGTATCGATTATCTTCTGGATCCTTTTAGGAGATGAGATCACACCGCCATCGCTCGTTTCATAGCCCCCTTGGGCCTGGCAAATATTCCATGAAAGCACAGTGAACTTTCGATCCTGAATCTTCTTTTCACTCGCATCTCCCTTCCTATAAACATAAGGTACTTTTTGGAAGCGGCTGACGGCATACCGGACCCCCATTGCAGGTAAGGAAAAAGGAGCGCTTATAGCCCATAGCGCCGCGTTTAACAAAAGAAGGGTCTGCCTAAAGAGATTTGTTACACGATACGCACGAGGATGAAGATCCTTAACGATATAACTCCTTATCCAAGACTCGCGCGCTTTACAAACCGGATCAGTCATGTAGGAAGCCGCCCGCAAAGGAGTCACCTTACCGAACCATTCCCAATCAACCTGTATTAAACTAGTCATGCTTGTCGAACCGGCGGAAGACTCACCTGCAACTCCATCAATACTGCTGCTCATATAACCTCAATTTAAAAGCGTTGAATTGTACAAATAAAAATCTATTTGTTCTAGCTGTTTTACCAAATCTAACCAAGTATATACAATTCTTATCCTCCAATGAGATTAGTTTGCGGTAAATCAGTCTTGGCATTAGTATTTGAGAACAAAAATCAAGGAATTAATATGAAGATAAAAAATCAATTGGCAGCGTTACTAAGTCTAGTCATGCTTTTTTTTACTTCCTGCACAAAAGAACAAAAAAACCTCCCCAGAAAACCGAATACTTTACGGATGAATGTCATTCGCGAGCCCTCTACGATGGACCCCCGGCGAGGCAGTGAATTCATTGGATCGACCTTTCACAACCTGTTATTTGAAGGGCTAACGCGGCTCAATTCCGACTATTCGGTATCTCTTGCACAAGCTAAAACCATCGAAATTTCGGACGATCGGAAAACATATACTTTTCATCTCCGTCAAGTGAAATGGTCGGATGGATCTCCCGTGACCGCCATCGACTTTGAAAAAGCGTGGAAAAAAGTCCTCTCTCCCGATTTTTCCGCACCTAATGCACCTCTTTTTTATCCGATCAAAAATGCTGAAGAGGCAAAAAAAGGAATTGTCCCGGTTGATGAGGTTGGAATTTATGCGATCGATGAGCAGACGCTGGTCGTTGAGCTGAAAAATCCCACCCCATACTTCCTTAAACTGATCGCTTTCTGTGCATTTTTCCCAGTAAAACACACCCTGGATAAGCTCGATCCCTCTTGGATGAATCAAGCAGGCGAAAACTATCTCAGCAATGGCCCCTTTAAACTCCAATCTTGGAAACAAAATAACGAAATTGTCTTGGAGAAAAACCCGTTCTACTGGGAGTCGACCATGATCCCGTTGGAGCATATCCATGTCTCCATGATCAAAGATGAAAACACCGTTTTGCAAATGTATGAAAATGACGAGATCGATATTATCGGTGATGCGATTTCTCCCATTCCCAACGACGCAATCCTTAAGTATCACAAAAAAGGAGTCTTAAAAACATCTCCTTCAGCAGCAACAACGGCCGTCTCTTTCAATGTTGCTCAATTCCCTTTTAACAATAAAGCGATCCGAAAAGCTTTTGCCTATGCCATCGACCGGAAAGAAATCGTGGATAATATCACTCAGTTGGGCGAACAAGTAGCAACGCAAATTATTCCGAGCTGTTTAAAAGCAGAAATCGCGCACTCATATTTCAAAGATGGGAATCTCAAAAAAGCGAAATACCACTTTGAAAATGGGCTCAAAGAGCTTGGAATCACCGCTGAAGAATTTCCTATTCTGACCTACCATTATTCATTTTCCGCTTTGAATCATAAGCTCGCGCAAGCACTTCAACAACAATGGGCCAAAAATTTAGGCGTTAAAGTCCAGTTGCAGCAATGCGAACACAAAGTCTTTTTAGATCGGCTTGTCAATCGAGATTACGCTTTGGCTCAAATGTTTTGGTTTGCCCAGTACCACGATCCCATGAGCGTCTTAGAACGGTTCAAATACAAAAACAACCCCAAAAACTACTGCAATTGGGAAAATCCGACTTATATCCACCTGTTGGAGCAAACTGCCTCTGCGATCAATGCTAAAGAACGGTCTCACCTCTTAGATGCAGCGGAATCTCTCCTCCTCAATGAAATGCCGATGACCCCGATCTACCATTGGAAAACCGTGTTCATGGTCAAAGATCATGTGAGATATGAAGAGTTCCCTCCCGATCACGGCTTTTTGCAGCTCAATCGGATCGGCATTAAAAAAACTTCGCAATAAATAAGAAACTGTTAACAGTCTCTAAGTCAAAGGTCATTCTTTAGCTCAGTAATATTATCATCGCGGACCAGCACCATTGCTGCGACATTTTTGGGTTTCAGATACGCTTTGAGCGCTTCGTTGAAAATGTGGTTGTCGCACTTATCGCCGCAGGTAAAGAGATCGACAAAACATTTCCCGTGTTCCGGATACGTATGAATGCTCGCATGGCTCTCGGAAAGCAGAATCGTCATCGTCAGCCCATGACCGGGAAAAATATAATGATTTTTATTGAGAATCTGGGCCCCACATTTTTTGGCCGCATCCAGCATAACCTGCATTAACGCATGCTCATCAGAGAGTGCTTCGACATCACAATCTAAATAGTCGGCGACTAAATGTTTTCCTCTAAATTCATGCACTTCATCCTCTGCCGATAAAGCAGCAAAACAGGAAAAAAATAAAAATAAGAAACCATACAAAACCGTCTTCATCGCAATTCCTTGGAGAAAATTTCAGCCTTTAGATGATAATCAGGTTGCTATTTTTCGAAAACATCAGAACCTACTTTAGACTTTGAGGATAGGTTCTTGAACTGCTATACATATAAAAATATGAAGGTCTTTGGAACAATTCTTGCGATCTTGGCCGCCGGATATGGCATTTGGATGGTCTCTGATAACCATCCCGACGTGAAAAACAAAGTGGCTTCCATATTGGATATGGGAAATTTCCATACACTGGAAGTGCGGTATAATGCGAATCAGATCATGGACAAACACCGCAAATCTCTTCTTAAAGACAACCGGCACCGTTTCTTAGATCCCGTCTTAGAATTTTATCCGTATCTTCTGATGGAAGTGAAATACACTTCTTCCGATGACAAAACGCACGAAAGCATTATGCTGTGGGATTTGACCGACGGTGAAATGGTCACTAAAACCAAAGACTGGGAAAAAACCCACGGGTTTGGCGATTGCATCACAGCCGAAGCAACGCCGCAAGAATTTAAAATCTTAAATCTTCTCGCCAAAAAGGGCGGGGCCCTTGACCGAGAGGGGCTTTCCAAAACCCTCCATGTTGAACCCGAAGTGCTTAACGCCTGGCTCGATAGCTGCCGCAAAAAAAAGCTGATCGTCCAAGCCGGCAATCATTTTAAGCTCCATTTTCACAACCCAAAATTCAGCTCAATCCCAGAGACCAAGCTCGATGAAAGACTTGTCACCAAACCCTACAAAGACGCCATCCGCCTCGGCCGCCATTTTAACGCCGGCCAAATCGAACGTCTGGCTAGGGCAGCCTTCGGTCAAAATTTTGCTATCCGTACTATGACAGACGTCTATCTGCCGGTCCATAGCATCACCGTCCAAAACCCAGACGGCTCCGTCCATACAAGCCATTGGAATGCTCTCAACGGCAAACGGCTCTCCCGCTCCCACTTTATTGACTAATTCCTGTCTAAGAGATAACATGTCTCTCCTTTGGAAAGATGGCTGAGTGGCCGAAGGCACGTCCCTGCTAAGGACGCGTACCCCTTAACGGGGTACCGTGGGTTCAAATCCCACTCTTTCCGTTTCTTGAATTATACCCAAGGAACTTCAAAATTTGGTTTTTGACTGCGCTAGCATCCCCACCTTTGCAGCCGCGTCCATCGACCATGTGCTTGCACATGGCCTGCTTCCGCGTCGGCTGCGCCTGCTGCAAATCTGGAGCGCTAGCTTTGTCGAAAACCAAATTTTGAAATTGCTTGGGTATAATCAACCCTATCCGCTAAGTTGACTTAATATGGGTGAGCAAAATTTAACCAAAATCCCCCCCAACTCCAAAGAATCCGAGATGATCGTTTTGGGCTGCATGCTGACTTCGATCGGCAGCCTCAATATCGCCGCAGACTCTTTGGAAGAACACGATTTTTATTACACCGAGCACAAGATTATCTTTGAAGTTTTGAAAGGGTGTTTTGTTCAAGATAAACCGGCAGATGTCCACTTGGTTGCCGAAGAGCTCAAGCGGCGAAGCCAGCTCAAAACCGTCGGCGGTGTTGCCTATTTGACCACGTTGGCCCAATATGCCGGAACCGCAGCCCATATCGAAGAATATACCGATCTTGTAAGGAATAAATCTCTCCTCAGAAGGATGATCCATACTGCGCAAGAAATCGAAAAGCAAGCGTTTGATAATCCTGACGATGTCCACAGTTCATTAGATACAGCCCAGCAAAAATTCTTTCACATTAGCCAGTCTGCCAATGCGCTTGGTGGCGTTTTGATCAAAGATATCATCTCGGGCGCTAAAGCCACTTCAAAACTCCCTTATTTAAAAGAACTCCAAGAAAAACAGGAAAAATACCAAGCCCGCGGGCCGGATGATACCGGAATTACAGGCATTCCTACACATTTTCTTGAGTTCGATAAAATGGTCAATGGACTTTCGCCTTCGAACTTGATGATCTTAGCAGCCCGCCCTGCGATGGGAAAAACGGCGCTGGCTTTGAACATCGCTGAAAATATCTGTTTCAAAAATAGCCTTCCCGTCGGCATCTTTTCTTTAGAGATGACCGCGGATCAACTTCTCCACCGGATCATCTGTTCTCAAGCTGAAGTCGAATCGGACAAAATTAAAACAGGCTCGCTCAACGGCATCGAATTTCAACGGATCGTCGGCGCTGTCAACACGATGCAAAAACATACCATGATCATCGACGATCAGCCGGGCCTGAAGATCACCGACCTTCGCGCTAGGGCACGCAGAATGAAAGAAGCGTACGGCATCGAATTCCTCGTGATCGACTATCTCCAGCTATTGAGCGGCTCAGGCAATTTTAGAAACCAAGAAAACCGGCAGCTTGAAGTTTCAGAAATCTCACGCTTATTAAAGACATTGGCTCGCGAACTCAATATTCCGATCCTTTGTTTATCCCAGCTTTCCCGGAAAGTGGAAGAGCGTGCAGGCCACCGTCCAATGATGAGCGATCTAAGGGAGTCGGGCTGCTTGACCGGAGACGCTCAAATAAAAGATGCCGAAACAGGTCAAATTTTTACCATTAAAGAACTCGCTCAGCGAAAAGTTCAAAAGCCTATCCTTGTCTATGGCGTAGATAAAGATCTTAAGGTCGGCAAGCATAAAATGGTAAAGGCCTTCTATTCCGGGAAAAAAGTTGTGTATGAATTAAAAACGCGCACAGGCCGCACCATTAAAGCCAGCGCAAACCATCCCTTCTTAATGCTAGACGGATGGGCTAGACTTGATACCCTTGCGCCTGGCGATAAGATTGCACTACCTAGAGACTTGATTGAAAAGAGAACGACAAAAAAAATCACCGCGAATGAACTGGTTTTATTAGGACATTTACTTGGAGATGGATGCATCCTACCTTCCCAACCTTACCATTATACAAGCGCTGATGAGATCAATATCGGAATAGTTAGTGAAACCAGCAAAGATTTATTCAACATTCAATCTAGAATTGTAAAACAGAAAAACTGGTATCATGTTTACCTACCAAGCCCTTATCAAATGACCCACGGGCAATACCATCCCATTACCAACTGGTTTAATAAACTCGAAATTGAACGTGTTCGTTCCTATGAGAAAAAAGTTCCTCCTGTCGTTTTCGAATGTGGAGAAAATGAGATTGCTTTATTTCTGAAGCATCTTTGGGCGACAGATGGCAATATCAGTGTAAAAAATCTAAAAGGCCGAAAACCTTCTGCACAAATTTACTATGCCACTTCAAGTAAGACATTAGGTGAGCAAACTCAACATTTACTGTTGAGTGTGGGTATTCAAAGCACTATTTCTACTGTTCCTTCGAATCGAGGTTATCGTACTATGTACCATATCTGCGTTCAAGGATCTACGAACCAAAAGATCTTCCTTGAAAAAGTCGGATGCGCTGGGAAAAGAGGAGAAATCATACCCCTACTCCTTGATCAAATTAAAGAAATCAAACCTAACCCTAACTATGACATCATTCCAAAAGAGGCTTGGAATACTGTCGTGAAAAAGGCCAAAACTGAATTCAGTTTAGGTTGGCGAGAAGTTTGCAAAGGTCTTAATACATCGTATTGCGGCTCCACTCTTTTTAAAGCAGGCATATCCCGTCAACGCATGAAAACTTTACTCCAAGTCTTACCATCAAAAGAACTTGCTGTACTTGCAGAATCGGATGTTTATTGGGATGAAATTCTTTCGATCACAGAGCTGGGAATAGAGGATGTCTACGACGCGACTGTCGAGAATGTCCACAACTTTGTCGCTAATGACATTATTGTTCATAATAGCCTGGAGCAGGACTCAGATCTCGTGATGTTCCTCTTAAGACGGGAATATTACGACCCTTATGACAAGCCGGGAACTGCGGAATTGATCGTGGCAAAAAACCGGCATGGCGGGATCGGCAGCGTGAATTTGGCCTTCCGCAAGGAAGTTGCGCAATTTGCCAACTACGCCCCAATCCGGAATTCAAATAATCCTAATAATGATGCCGCGTTTTCAGCTTTTTCTCCTAATTAGAATTTTAATTGATTGATAGATTTATTTTTAAAGTTTGGCCTCTTCTTCCTTGTCAAATATGTGAAACCTGTTATAATTTTTGCTATCCCAGCAGTAATCGAGGGTAGGATTATTTCCGATGACAGCTAACAGTTCCCAGGAATTCGGCCGTTTCCGTTCCTGGTTCTTCCCTGTCCGTAAAAATGAGTTAAAGCTATTTCTACCCCTGATCCTGATCTTCTTCTTCATTTGCTTTAATTATAATCTTTTAAGAACAGCAAAAGACTCGTTAGTCATTACCGCTCCTTCTTCAGGAGCAGAAATTATTCCGTATATGAAGGTTTGGGTCGTCTTACCGATGGCACTCCTCATGACCATTCTGTTTACTCGTTTAGCGAACCGGTATTCGACGGAGAAAGTCTTCTATATCATGATGACCCTCTTCTTGGGGTTTTTCATGGCTTTCTCTTTTATTATTTTCCCTTTCCGCGATGCACTTCACCCTCACGCATTTGCCGATCACCTTGAAAGTCTCTTTCCGCTCGGATTAAAAGGATTTGTTGCATTGATTCGGAACTGGACCTACACAGTCTTTTATGTGATGGCCGAGCTCTGGGGCACAACCATCATGACAGTCCTCTTCTGGGGATTTGCCAATGAAATTCTCACTGTTAAAACAGCCAAGCGGTTCTACGTCCTCATCCTGATCGGAGGAAACCTTTCTGCCATTTGCGCTGGCGGCGCCGCAACAATTATTTCAAATATGGCAGGAAACTGGATGGCAGCCAATGGTAATGACCCGTGGCAATATTCTCTTTTAGTCATCAGCAGCATCGTGGTCCTTTGTGGAGCCTTCGTTGTCGGGATTTTCCGATGGTTTCATAAAAATATTTTGAAGAACCCCACCTATCAACAGCAGTTGACGCAAGAGTCCGAAAAATCGAACGAAAAAATGAGTCTGCGTAAAAACTTTAAATACTTGGCTAGTTCCAAATATTTACTGTGCATTGCGACGATCGTGCTCACTTATAACATCTGCATTAACTTGACGGAAGTCACCTGGAAGGACCAGCTTCTCCTCATCTTCCCCCAACCGAATGACTTCAATGGCTACTACGGAAAAGTGACGATGTGGGTCGGCATCACAGCAACGATGATTGCGATTGCTTCCAGCTTCTTGATCCGCAGATTCTCTTGGACCCTAAATGCAATGATCGCTCCCTCTCTTCTTCTGATTACGGGTTTTGGATTCTTTTCCTTCCTTTTCATGAAAGATTCCCCCTTTGGCATCGCGTTAGCTGCCTCGCTCGGAAGCACGCCGCTCCTTCTTGGCGTTCTCTTTGGTTCAGTGCAACAATGCATTTCCAGAGCTTCTAAATATACGATTTTCGATGCGACTAAAGAGCTTGCCTTCATCCCGCTCAGCCGCGAATCCAAACTGAAAGGGAAAGCAGCCATTGACGGCGTCGGTTCCCGGCTTGGCAAATCAGGCAGCGCCTTAATCTACCAAGCTCTTTTAATGTTCTTTGGCACCGTCTCAGCGACACTCCCTTACGTTGGCCTGATTTTGCTGGCAATCATCGCTGCGTGGATGGTTGCCGTCTACTATTTAGGCAAACAGTTCCAGTCCCTTGTTGCACACCATGAAACGATCAACATCAAAGAAACTGACGCAGAAACGACGGAAGAAAGCCGAGAAGCTGCAACTTAATTTTTTAGAACCATAGGAAGATATGTCATCTGTTAAGAAAAAAAGAAAATATAAAATGGCGAAACATAAGCGTAAAAAACGTCGCCGCCGCGATCGCCATAAGACTTAATTAATCTTTAGAACCTGTGAAATAGATAGGTTCTTTCATTCATTGCATTCTGTATACTAGTGCTCCTTAACAAAAGTTTTTGACGTTTGGGCTGCGTCAAAGCCTTGGGGTTCAACGATCGTAAAGCTAGCTGTATTAACTTAATACAGCGCGCTTTATGATCGTTAAACCGCAAGAGCTTTCACGTCAGCTCAAACATTAAAAACTTTTGTTAAGGAGCACTAGATCCACCTATGTGGACTTTTCCTGAAGAATTCGATGTCATTGTTGTCGGTGCAGGCCATGCCGGCTGTGAAGCTGCGCATGCGGCTGCCCGCATGGGAGCAAAAACGCTCCTTCTCACGATGACGCTCGATACCATCGGCAAAATGAGCTGCAACCCTGCCATTGGAGGAACTGCCAAAGGCCATATCGTCCGCGAGATCGACGCACTCGGCGGTATCATGGGAAAAATCGCCGACGCGACTGCCATCCAATATCGCATGCTCAACAGCTCAAAAGGTCCCGCTGTTTGGTCTCCCCGAGTTCAAAGCGACAAGCTTGCCTACCAAACCGCAATGAAAAAAAAGCTGGAAGAGACACCCCATCTCTTCGTCAAACAAGGCACGATTGAAAACCTCATTGTCAGGAATCAAAAAGTCGTGGGCGTCGAAACGTTAGAAGGAATTGCCTATTCTGCCAAAACAGTCATCCTCTCTTCCGGGACATTTATGCGCGGGATGATCCATATCGGATCGACAGCCTTTGCCGGAGGAAGGGCAGGAGATAAACCTTCCGTAGGACTTTCTGCCAACCTAGAGCAGCTTGGATTTAAACTCGGCCGGCTGAAAACCGGAACTCCTCCCCGCATCAACCGACGCAGCATCGATATCTCGCAAATGGAGGCGCAATGGGGAGAATCTGGCATCCAATTTTCTTTCGATGAACCTGAAGGCCCAGGTCTTCCTCAAGTTCCTTGTTATATCACGTACACCTCGGAAGAGACCAAAAAAATTGTCTTAGACCATCTCCACCTTTCTCCCATGTACTCAGGAAAAATCCAAAGCCGCGGGCCACGCTACTGCCCCTCTATTGAAGATAAATTTGTCCGCTTTGCCGACAAAGACAGGCACCAAATTTTCATTGAACCCGAAGGGCTCCAAACCGATGAGCTCTATATCAACGGCATCTCGACTTCGCTTCCATTCGATGTTCAATTAAAAATGATCCAGACAATCCCGGGCCTGCAAAAGGCAGAAATCATGCGGCCGGCGTATGCTATCGAATATGATTACATGACCAGCGGACAACTTCATCCAACATTAGAAACAAAAGAACTTGAAGCCCTTTTCATCTCGGGTCAAATCAACGGCACGACTGGCTATGAAGAAGCCGCAGGCCAAGGATTAATTGCAGGAATTAATGCCGCGCTGAAAGTCCAAAACAAACCTCCCTTCTTCTTAAAAAGATCCGATGCCTATATCGGCGTGATGATCGACGAGCTGATCACCAAAGAGCTCGATGAACCGTACCGGATGTTTACCAGCCGCGCTGAACATCGCCTTCTTCTGCGTCAAGATAATGCTGATCTGCGCCTCCGAAAATACGGTTACGAGCTTGGCATGATCGATCAAGGAAAGTACGAGAAACTGGTGCAAAAAGAAAAACGGATTGCCGATCAAATTGAGGTTTTGAAAAAAAAATTTATTTCCTTTGAAAGCAAAAGCTATTCGCTGGCCCAACTACTTTGCCGACCTGAAATCACCTACGATCAATTGCTTTCCGATTACGGTGTGCAGGACTGTGGCAATGAGATCAATTTCCAAGTCGAGATCCAGATCAAATACGCCGGCTACATCGATCGGCAACATCAAGAAGTCGCCAAGTTAGAGGGTGTCGAAAAAATGGGAATTCCCGCTAACTTCGACTTTTTAACCATTACAGCCTTAAGCCGCGAAGCACGAGAAAAACTCCACAAAATCAAACCCCGGAATGTCGGTCAAGCAATGCGCCTTGGCGGCATCACACCTGCAGACATCCATGTTCTGATGGTTGCGCTGCGCAATAAAAATCTCTATAGTGATAAAGATGAGCCCACCGGTTGTTCTGATTGTCAGTGAAGATCCTCACAAACTTTCAACATTGAAAAGAATCTTAAAAGATTCGTTCCAAGTGGTTGAAAGAGTCGATGTCAAACAAGCGCTTGAGTTTTTGAAACACAGTCACGTTGATCTGATCATTCTCGATGCACGCCTTAAACAAGGACACAATACCGAGACAGCACGTCAGCTGCGCGATACTGTTTCTCCCGATACTCCGATCCTACTCATCACAAGCAACATTAAAAAAAGTTTTGCACAGATCGCCCTTAACTCCGGCATTACCGATTTTATCAATCTCCCTCTCGATAAAGATGAAGTCAATCAACGGATCGCCGTTGCTTTAAAAAGCCAAGACCGCCCTAAGAAAATTTCCCAAATCGCTCAGCGCAGCACTCCCAAGATGCGATCATCGTTACCCTTAACGACACGGGAATTCTTAAGTGACCAAGCGATCAAAGAAATTGCTAAAGCCCGCAAGAGTTCGACAAACATCAGTTTACTTATGATCGAACTCGATGAGTTTAAAAAAATTCCTGCTGCAAAAAGTTCAAAAGCCCAAGACCATCTCGAAAAAATTCTTCATCAAAACCTTCGTAAAAACGACATTTTGATTCCCCAAGGCCCCGGAAAATTTATGCTCCTCTTGCCACGCACCTCAAATCGTGCTGCCGAAATCATCGCTGAAACCGTTCGGACGGAAGTTCTCCGCACATCCTTCAGCATTCCTCTTTCAGTCTCCATTGGTTTGATCAGCTTAGACAAATCAGCCCCAGGATCAGCCGATGAAGTGTTTGACCGGCTTTTAGAAGGCGTCAAACGGGCAGCCGGCGAAGCCAAAAAAACCGGTAACAGAATTGTCTCGTCATGAACCTCATTCACCTGAACAACATCTCCATTGCCGATCAGCTCCGCTTAGAGGAACATCTGCTCAGAGAAGATATTCGTAATTTTTGCCTGATCAATACCGGCTCCTCTCCTGCAATTGTAATGGGGATCTCCGGAAAAGCCGACGCTTTGGTCCATCTCGACCAGCTACCCGATTCTATCCCGCTTTTGAGACGCTTTAGTGGAGGCGGCACGGTCATTGTCGATGAAAATACCGTCTTTGTCACCTTCATCCGGAATAAAGCCGATCACGATTTTCCTGCCTATCCTGAGCCCATCTTACGCTGGGCAGAATCGGTGCTTGCTCCTGCCACGAAAGGATTGAAGCTTAGAGAAAACGATTTTGTCATCGGCGAAAGAAAATGCGGCGGAAATGCCCTTTATATCAAGAAAGACCGGTGGCTCATCCACACCTCGTTTTTATGGGACTACGATTCCCATCGAATGGCTCTTTTAAAACACCCGGCAAAAACTCCGAAATACCGCGAAGGACGCTCACACGAAGATTTTATCTGCCGATTATCCGATCATCTTGAAGACCGCGCTGAGTGGATTGCAAAATTGAAAAACCATTTAGCAACTCAATTCGGAGCACACGAAATTTATTTATCCAAATAAGCATCAGGGAGGCTGATGAGATCGTGAAGCGCTTGCTTGGAGACTTCGCGCCCCATCACCGCGATCGATTCGGTGAGCGGAATATTTTTCGGACAGACTTTAGCGCAGTTTTGTGCGTTACCGCAATCGCTGATACCGCCTTCGTCCATGAGGACGCGGAGCCTTTCAGGCGCTTGCATTTTGCCGGTAGGATGGGAATTAAAAAGCCTGACTTGAGAGATGACCGCAGGGCCCATGAACTTGGAGTTCTTATTGACTTGAGGACACGCTTCAACACAACAGCCGCAGGTCATGCAGGTTGAAAGGACGTAGCGAGCTTCTTGAATTTTGGGATCTTGCTTGGGTCCAAAACCTCGCTCAAAGGAACCATCGACTTCGACCCAGCCGCGGATCCGTTTGAGATGCTCAAACATCGAGTCGCGATCGATGACCAGATCCCGGACAAGAGGAAATTTTGTCATCGGGGCAATCGTCACTGTACGGCTTTTCGATTCATCGATCAGATTTTGAATCAAGGCAGTGCAAGCTTGACGGGGTTTTCCATTGATAAGCATGGAACATGAGCCGCAGACTTCTTCCAAACATCCTTGCTCCCACGCAATCGGCTCAACTTTTTGGCCTTTGCGGTTCACAGGAGATTTTTGGACATCCATCAAAGCGGAAATGATATTGTAAAACGGCTTTACTTCGAGTTCAAACTCTTCCCAGTATTGCTTCCCAGGAGTGCCCCGGTAGATCTTTAAGACAAATTTTTCCGTCATAGTGGCAGCTGTATATTATTTGGGAGGTTTTTAAGGGTCGGTTTAATTTTTTTTGCACTCACATAATCTCTTTCAAACGGCTCTAAGTAGGAGATATTAACCTTTTTAAAGGTGATCTCCGGTTCATCCTTCCTATAGGTAGCGATCGTCGTTTTTAACCAATTTTTATCGTCCCGTTTAGGATATTCAGGTTTGAAATGGGCGCCGCGGGACTCATTTCGGACCAACGCACTTTTTGTCATCGCTAAAGCAAGTTCTAGCATGGCTCTGAATTGATTCGCAAATGCATAAGTTTGGTTCATCAAATGACCCTTGTCATCTAGAGAAATATGGTCATACCGCTGACGAATTTCTTTAAGTTTATCGATCGTTTTTTGAAGATCGGCGTTGTTTCTTTTCACCGTGACATTCCGGACCATCCAATCGGCCATCTCATCGTGAAGTTTGTGCACATTTTCAGGTCCATCGCGGGTCAGAAGATCATGCTTAAGGGACTCTTCCTGGGCCATGGACTCTGAGAAAATCTTAAAGGGTAAAGCCGAAACGCTCGTTGTCAGTGTTTCTAAATAGCGTGGGACTTCAATCCCGGCGACCAATCCTCCAAAAATACAAGAAACTAACGAATTCGCCCCCAGCCGGTTAGCTCCATGGTATTGGAACTCGGATTCTCCGACATTGAAGCAGCCCGGGATATTGGTCATCTGACGGAAGCGGCTCATCCGGTCAGGATCATCACTGGCTGGCCAATCGACCCAAGCCCCGCCCATCGAATAATGGACAGCTGGATAAATTCGCATGGGGACTTTTCTGGGATCTTCCCCGGTAAATTTACGATAGATATCTAGAACCGACTCAACTTTATGCAGCGTTTTAGCTGGAAGATGAGTCATATCTAAATAGACTTGCGGCTTTCCATCGATGCCAAGGCCAAGCTCGCAAACCCGTAATATCTCTCTTGCTGCAACATCGCGGGCAACGAGATTTCCATAGCCCGGATAGAGTTCTTCTAAGAAGTACCACGGCTCGCCGGTTTTACCACAGGAGATTGACTTCCCTTCCGAGTTGGTGATTTTTTTAGACGAATCGCCGTAGACCCAGATCCTTCCGCCTTCTCCCCGAAGAGATTCTGACATTAGGCGGAGCTTATCTTCACCGGGAATTGCCGTTGGATGGATTTGGATGAATTCTCCATTTGCGTATTCCATCCCTTGCATGAATAAGCGGCCGTTAGAAGCCCCTGTGCAAAACGTGGAATTGGTCGACTTTTTAAAGATTAGGCCCGGCCCGCCGGTGCCAAAAATGACAGCATCGGCCTTCATGACATCGAGCTTCATGTTGATCAGGTCCATGTAGACAATGCCGCGGGCTGCTCCGTTTTCGTCCATGACAAGACGCATAAACTCATGATTCTCAAACTTTTCGACTTGGCCAGAGACTTCATATCGTCTGACCTGCTCATCTAAGGCATAGAGCAACTGCTGGCCAGTGGAGGCCCCGCAGAACGCTGTCCTATTATATAGGGTGCCTCCGAAACGGCGAAAATCCAAGGTGCCTTCCGGAGTCCGGTTAAAAGGGCAGCCTAAACGGTCCATCAGTCGGATAATCCCGGGAGCAGCAAGACACATTTCTAGAATAGGAGGCTGATCTCCGAGGAAGTCTCCACCTTTAATCGTGTCGTAGGCGTGGATATAAGGAGAGTCGTCTTCTCCTTTGAGATTGATCGCAGCATTAATTCCTCCTTGAGCGCAGACTGAGTGAGACCGTTTAACTTTGGTCACAGAGACGATCTTGATTCGGCAACCATTTTCAGCAAGCTTCATCGCTGCAGCAAGACCTGCTAAGCCTCCACCAACGACAATAACTTCCTTTGTACTTTTCATATTCTATGCCTTCAAGTTCAGCCAGTAAGTGCCCCAGATAGCAGCAAGACCTAAAAATGCAATGAGGATCATCACCGCCCATACCCAGCGAAGAATTCTTTGCTGTGCTGCGACTTTAAGAACAACTCCCCACGTGATGCAAAAAGTCCAAAGACCATTAAATCCATGGAAGCAGGCAGCTAGCACAAAAATCGTATATAGCCCGACATAGAGAGGATCTTTAAAAGTATCGCGGACAGCTAAAACTGACGCTGTTCCAAAATCTTTGGCTACTGCAACAACTTGGGTGTCATTGATTTTTTGTTTTTCTAAAACTTGCAGCCACTGCAGTTTTTGCTCATACGATTGGGCCGATGTCAAGATCACTTGTTGCTGATGGTCATAGACATTGCTGTCTTCAAATGTTTTAGAAGCATCCACTAATGTTTGCTCTTCATACCTGTCTTCAAAATCTTTTCTTTCCGCAGTCACCTGGTCAGAGCTATAAAGTGTAACGCCAAGCCGAGCTGCAACTGTATAAAGTCCTTTATCGACAGTCACAGGAATAAAATAGTAAGAGTTCTCACCTTGATTGATCGAATCCGGGTAATTCATGAAACGAAATTTCGCAATGTGCAGAATGAGTCCCACTAATAAGACCCATGAGCTCAGCCTCTGCCAAGTAAAAGCGCGATTGCGTCCATACTTCAGCGCAGGCGCAGTCCCATTCGACCTTCCATCAATAAACTTGGCTGTGAATAAATATTTAAGTCCGATAACACCATGAATGGCTATTGGGAAACCGAGCAAAAAGACTTCAATGACAGGAAGATAGGGGAGATTATGAATGGCATTCACACCATCGACAAAACCACGGGCATTGTCGCCAAGCAAAAGTGCAGCTTGCGAATTGACCAGCAAATGTTCGATTAAGAATAAGACAAGCCAAAGGCCCATCAACGAATGGAGCCGTCTCCAAACAAATTCTCTAGGAATAACTTGAGAAGTCATATCCTGCTATTAAACACTCAAGATATGTTTTGGAAAAGAAAAAAATTGGGAAGCGTTTTTCGCAGTCGCTTCTGCCACTTCTTCAATAGAAATCCCTTTGACTAACGCTAAAACTTTAGCCGTCTCATCAATATAACTCGGCTCATTGCTCTTGCCCCGCTTAGATTCAGGAGCTAGATAAGGCGTGTCTGTCTCAATAAAAAGCCGATCTAATGGAACATATGCTGCCACTTCTTTGAGCAGCGCTGATTTTTTAAAGGTGATAATCCCGCTAATCGAAATCATCCAGCCTCTTTCAAGACATGCTTTTGCTTCTTCTAATGTTCCAGTGAAGCAATGTAAAACAGCCGGCTGGCCTTGATAATGGTGATCCGATAGTTCAAATAGATCCTTAAACGCATCCCGGCAATGAAAAATAATTGGAAGCTTCGCAGCTACCGCCAGAGCAAAGTATCTGACAAGATAAGCTTTCTGGCTAAAGATCGGCGAGTGTTGATAATGATAGTCAAGACCCGTTTCACCAATAGCGACGAGTTTGCCTTCATGCGCTTTTTTTTCCACCGCTTTGAAAAAAAGCTCGCCTTCTTTTTCAACATCATGAGGCGTCGTTGCTGCTGCATTGAAAATCCAGTTATGCCGCTCGGCTAAATGGATCCCTTTTTCAAGGCTGGAAGGATCGATGCAGATGTTAACAATCCCCTTAATATTTTTTTGCTGAGCTCTTTCCAAGACCTCTTCGACATGATCGACAACCGATGGAACTGTGAGATGCGCATGTGAATCAATCAATATCATTTAGAAATTCTTTTTCGACCTTTTTTTGCAATCAATTTATGGGTCTGAGATGAGATATAATCTCTCCGTTCTTTTACTGCGAGAGAAAATCGTCAATAAGATGAACCGATTTTTCCCTCGTAAACTCCAAAAGTTATTGTTTGACGATCCCTTAGAGGGTGTTCATATTTTTTTCTTGATTATATTGGAGACGAAAGGGTTATAGTCCTGTACTCATATTCAATAATTTAATGGGTGAAATCATGAGGCTTGTACGTAGGGTTGTGGTGATTTTATTATCGCTGTTTTGCTGCTTAGGTCCGAACAGTGGCCATGCGTCGAACGGAGGGATCTACACAGACCTCTTCGATTTCGACGGCACCCACGGTGCTAATCCTTTCGCCACGCTCACCTTAAATGGCGGGGTCTTCTACGGGACGGCAACGAGTGGAGGTACGAGCACCTTTGGGGTGATCTTCTCCTTCGACCCTTCAAGCTCTACCTACACGGACCTGGTCAATTTCACTGGCAACGCCGGTGCTTTTCCCGGCTCTGCTCCTGCAGCCACTCTGACCTTAAATGGCGGGATCTTCTACGGGACGGCACAGAATGGAGGTGCGAGCGGCAACGGGGTGATCTTCTCTTTCGACCCTTCGAGCTCAGCCTACACGGACCTGATCAATTTCACTGGCAACGCCGGTGCTTTTCCCGGCTCTGATCCTCTCGCCACGCTGACCTTAAATGGCGGGGTCTTCTACGGGACGACATTTATGGGAGGTGCGAGTGGCGTTGGGGTGATCTTCTCCTTCGACCCTTCGACATCTACCTACACGGTCGTCCACAATTTCGACGGCACCAACGGCTCTCTTCCTGAAGCCGCTCTGACCTTAAGTGGCGGGGTCTTCTACGGGACGACAGCGTTCGGAGGTGCGAGCGGCAACGGAGTGATCTTCTCTTTCGACCCTTCGACATCTACCTACACGGACCTACACGATTTCGACGACACCAACGGCTCTCTTCCTGCAGCCGCGCTGACCTTAAGTGGCGAGGTCTTCTACGGGACGACAGCGTTCGGAGGTGCGAGCGGCAACGGAGTGATCTTCTCTTTCGACCCTTCGACATCTACCTACACGGACCTACACGATTTCGACGGCACCAACGGCTCTGGTCCTTTCGCCCCGCTGACCTTAAGTGGCGGAGTCTTTTACGGGACAACAATGAATGGAGGTATGAGCAACCTTGGGGTGATCTTCTCCTTCGACCCTTCGAGCTCTACCTACACGGTTCTCTACAATTTCGACGGCACCCACGGCTCTCTTCCTGAAGCTGCGCTGACCTTAAGCGGCGGGATCTTCTACGGGACGGCAACGAATGGAGGTGCGAGCGACCTTGGGGTGATCTTCTCCTTCGCACCGCTTTTGCCGCCAAGCAACCTCACGGGCCATCAGAAGAAAAACAACAGTGGCGCAAGATACGAGTGGTTCAATGGTTTGAAATGGCAGACACCCACTCTCTCCGGGACGGAAGCCGCAGGCTATAATATCTATCGCGATGGTGTAAAAATTGCGACTTTATCACCATCTACCTTGCACTATAACGATCACAACAGGAAGAAAGGAGTTAAGACACTCTATTCTGTGACCACTATAAATGTGCAAGGCAATGAAAGCAGTCGCGTAAATATCACAGTTCCATGAATAAAAATTCGGAGAACCTTTCTTGTCAGATTCCCGATTCTTCAAGTTGTTTGTGTATAAGACATTTGATTTCTGTTTTAATGAATAACTTTAGGTCGAGAGCTATCATGCTCTCGTTCATATTTTTTTCTTGATTATATTGAAGACGAAAGGGCTGCCAGCAGCTGAATTAAATCTACAGATATCTATAAAAAGCTATCTAATTTTGCATAGATATTCATGCCAATGGAAAGTCCAAGAAAAAATATTTCCCAATAAATAAACGTGTTGATAATATT
>Ga0207686_10000039_pt1 | contig 126792 bp, 86 predicted proteins | sample KBSM24metaG_FD_184396 | JGI IMG/M metagenome (GOLD analysis project Ga0207686, IMG submission 184396) | Miscanthus rhizosphere microbial communities from Kellogg Biological Station, Michigan, USA - KBS M2-4 metaG (SPAdes) (version 2) | ecosystem: Host-associated > Plants > Roots > Rhizosphere... | reverse complement strand
CGTGGTGGCTTTGGTTTCTACGATCGACTCCATGATGTACCTACCTCTCGCATCACGGACGCCAATCGCCACGCTTGCCTTGTGCACATCCATCGCGACATACTTCTCGCTCATAAGGGTTCCTCCTCTGATGATTTAGTTGTTTCGTTGACAACTTCAACTTATCACCATTTGGGGGCGCCCTTTCATAATGCGTTTCAACGGTTTCCATGAGCGCGTGCCGCTAACACGTTCTAGCTCAACGGCTTTCAAGAGGTCAGAAGAAGAGGAAACCGTAAACCGGTTCTGCGGTTTTTTAATGCGAGGCGTGTGACCGGGCTGAAGCCCGGTCTGAATGAGAGCAAATCAGACTTTTGAGGCAAAGCCGCTTCGCGTTCTGCTTGAACCGAATCAGCGAGGACGCTATGCGGCCATCGAACCAGATACTGGCAAGTACTTTCCGGGCGATACGGGAACTGCCGCGCTGGTAGAGGCTCATACCACAATGCCGAAGAGCATCTTTTATCTCGCCAGAATTGGCTATGAAGCCGCCGACTCTCTTCACGGCCATGGCAAGCACGTCCGGTAAGATAAACTCCGCGCGCGAACCGATCCTGGCGGTCCACTTGGCTGGCGATGTGACAGTGGGGTGCGTTGTTGACACCGGCTTCACCGGCGCCATGATGCTCCCGCGGGAAATCATTGAACGCTCAAGCGTTCCCATAATCGGAAAAGAGACGTTTCAACTGTGATGGTGCTGACTCGCTAATCGGGGCCGAGTTGCTGGACAGGAATCGTCTCGTCGTTGATTACATTGGCGATCAAGTGACGCTGACGACCGAATGAACCTGGAATCGACCGACCTTGCGAATCCCTTTTCAAATATCAGGCAAAAAAGATTTCGACGTGGTCGGCTTTGGTCTGAACGCGGTCGATCACTTGATCGTCGTGCCTGAATATCCTGCCTTCGACACCAAAACCAGATTCACTGAATACGAGCGGTCGGCGGGCGGCCAGACAGCTTCGGCGATGGTCGCTTTGCAGCGCCTGGGCTTGAAGACTGCTTACACCGGCCGTTTTGGATCGGATGACGATGGCCGCTTTGGATTACTCTCACTCGAGTATGAGGGCGTGAATCTCGACTACGCGGAAACGATCGAAGGCGCCGACAATCAGGTGGCCTTTATTATGATTGACTCTCGTTCGGGCGAGCGCACAATCATCTGGGATCGGGACGAACGACTTTCATATCGACCGGACGAAGTGCCGCTTGAACTAGCGACTCGCGGTCGCGTGCTGCATCTCGATGCGCACGATCCACCGGCGTGTGCGGTGATGGCCAGGGCCGCGCGCGAAGCAGGCGCGATCATTACCGCGGACATCGACAACGTCTATGAAGGTCTTCCGGAACTGCTTCCGCTGATCGACGTCCTGATTACCTCGTCAGCTTTTCCTCACAGATTGACAGGCATCAGCGACGAACGCGCCGCTTTGGTGGAATTGAAGGCGCAATACGGGTGCGCGGTTGTCGGCGCCACGTTGGGCACACGCGGCGCAGTCATCTACGTCGACGGCCAATTCATGGAATCGCCGGCCTGCGAAGTTCCCGGCGGCTGCCGCGATACCACCGGCGCCGGCGATGCCTTTCACGCCGGATTCATCTACGGGATGTTGCGTGATAAAGATCTGGAGTCCTGTATGAAACTTGGCAATGCAGTTGCAGCTTTGAAGTGCAGAGCACTCGGCGCCCGCGCGGCTTTGCCGACCGCTGGCGAGTTAGAAGAGTTTTTACAGGTTATCTAGGGTGCGTCCACATCTGCGACAAACTTCAGTTTGTCGCCAGGCTTCGACAAGCTAAAGCTTGTCGGACATCAAACTACATCACATCAGGCCGGGATGCTGGCGTTGACACTGTAAGCACTCATGCTATTCTGACTCTTCATTAATGCTGACGAGTCGCGCCTGCCTGGCGAGACTGAAGTTAAAAATATTCTTAACCATCAAGTGCCCGACATGCTTGCAACATTGCCCTTCCCCGACAAATTTTCTTCCGAGAGAATCAGTCTGTCAGTTTCCTTTGGTCTCGCCGGCCATTAATCCCGCAGCACCGCTGCTGAGGTGAACTCACAAATAAGATTTGGATGTGCTGAAATCAGGAGTTCCGACTTTGCCAAGCCTTAGCATAATTGCACCCTTCATAACCCGGCTGGTTAATCGCCGCACAGCACTCATTTTTGCCATTTGCATGGCACTAATCGTTTGCGGTGCCTTCCTGAGTCGCAGCACCCTGAGCCGGGCGACGATGACCGGTGCAATCACGGTGGTCAATACGGCCGATTCCGGCGCGGGTTCGTTGCGGCAGGCGATCACAGACATCGACGACGGCGGGACGATTGACTTTAATATTCCCACTATCGGCCCGGACATTATCACGTTAACGTCCAGTGAATTGGCGATCACCAAAAATCTCACCATAGTCGGATCGACCGCGAAGAGCCTGACGATCAGCGGCAACAACGCGAATCGTATCTTCAACGTCAGTGCGGGGATGAACTTCACCTTCTCGAATTTGACGATTAGTGGCGGTCAGGCAACATCCGGTGGCGGTGTTAACAACCTCGGAAACCTGACGATTCTGAATAGCACCCTTAAGCAAAATGGGGCGACGGGAAATGGCGGCGCGATCGACACCGAAGCCGGTGTGGTCAAGATCATTAACAGCACGATCAGCGGCAACAATGCCCCGAGTGGCGCCGGCGGGGGCTTGTACAATGGCGGTACGTCGCAGACAACACTTACGAACGTTACGATTACCGAAAATAACGACGAGGGGGTGAGGCACATCAGCAGCAATGCCCTCCTCTTAAACAATACAATTGTGGCGCGTAACTGTGATTCATGCGACGAGGCGCATGACGTCTTCGTAGATCCGTCAAGAACGCTCGATCCTTCAAGCTCAAACAATATCGTCGGAGTTGACTCTAACGTCATCGGTATCAGCAACGGCGGCAACGGAAATCAGGTGGGTACGGCCGGGACGCCGGTCGATCCTTTGTTGGGGGCGTTAGCCAATAATGGCGGACCAACATTCACGCACGCACTTAATGACCTCAGTCCGGCTATCGATACCGGCAATAACGCACTTGCATTGGATCAGAACAACCTTGCGCTGACGACAGATCAGCGTGGTACAGGCTTCCCACGGTTTGAGAATAGTGTCGTTGACATTGGCGCGTTCGAAAAGACTTTCGGTCCGCCACCTCCGAGCGCGAATCTTAGCGTTGTGAAAGGGGTCAGTGTCGAGCAGTCACTCGCAGACCAGCACATCGTTTACACGATCACAGTAACGAATGGCGGCCCGAACAACGCGGCCATGGTTGTGTTGCAGGACCCACTGCCTTTGGACATGACGTTCGTCTCACTGCCCTCGGTGGGTGGCGGTTGGGACTGTACGCCCCTGCCAACGATGGGAACAAACGGCCTTGTTCAATGCACTAATCCGAGCCTGCCGGTCGGGAGCACTGTGTTCACGCTGACCGGCCACATTCCGCCGGGCACACCAGGAGGAACGAATTATCACAACGTAGCCACCGTTACTTCGGACACCAGCGATCCGGAATCGTCCAATAACCAGTCGTCGACTAATACAGGGGTGCCGAGTTGTTTCACGAATCCAGTGGTGATCAGTAATGCGGACAGCGGGCCCGGCACTTTGCGTCAGGCCATCGCCGACGCCTGCCTCGGTTCAACGATTACTTTCGACATGAACCAGGTGGTGAGTCCGATTACGCTGACTGGCGGATTAACGATTGCCCAAAATCTGACGATTCAGGGGCCGGGCGCGAACCTGCTAGCAATTACTGGCAATGATAACTTTACGCTAATCACCGCAAGCACCTCAGGCGTCGACTTGACCCTCGACGGGCTGTCTTTCACTCACGGAGGTCCAGGCGCCGGGAGTGCGGTGGGGATCGAATTTGCCAACGCCGGCACACTGACGGTGTCCGACTGCGAGTTCTCGGCGAATACCGATAATTCGATGTCAAAGGCGGTGATCTCTACCGTTCTGTCAACGGGTGTAACCGTGAGGTCCTCAACGTTCCGCAACAACACCACCCGTGCGATCAAATCTGATCGAACGCCACTGACCGTGGTGAATTCAACCATCACGAATAATTCGGGCACAGGTATCTTTAACGCGGCGGTGGGCTCAACCGTAACGAATTCCACTATTGCGGACAATAACACGGGCGTGCAATGCGAAAGTGTCACCTGTGGGGGGTGTCCCGCCAGCGTGACGGTCACGAACACTCTTTTGAGTAATAATGGAAACCTTAATTTGCGCGCGACGTCCGCAGGTACCATCACCTCGGGCGGGCATAATTTGATTGATGATGCCACTTCCGCGACGTTCACAAATCCGGCGGATCCGACCAACGTCATTGTTCCGCCTGGGACGGGACTTATCGCGGCGCTGGCCAACAATGGTGGCCCGACGATGACCCGCGCGCTCGTGGGCGGGAGTCCAGCTTTGGATGCCGGCGATGACACGGCGGCCAGCGCCGCAGGATTGATCTCAGATCAGCGAGGGTCGGGCTTTAATCGAATAGTGGATGGGCCTGATACTGACACTACCGACACCGTGGACATCGGCGCGTTCGAAGCGCAGATTTCAGTCGAGGACATCCCCGATAAGGCGACCAGCGAAGACACTCAGCTGCAATTCACTTTCAAAGTAGGCGGCGAGGCGAATATTACTTCCGTGACGGCTACGTCTTCGGATCCGACGCTGGTGCCGAACAACGCTGCGAACATTGAGGTGACCGGATCAGGCTCGACGCGCACGTTGACGATCAATCCGGCCGCTAATCTTTCCGGCACCTCGACAATCACCGTGACGGTCAGCCGCGGCAGTGAGAGCCTGACTGATACTTTTGTGTTGAGCGTCAACGCTGTGGCCGACACGCCGTCGGTGACTGATGCCTCGACTAATGAGGATGCGCAAAACACCTCTGGCCTGGTCATCTCTGTTAACCCAGCCGACGGCACCGAGGTCACTCACTTCAAGATCACCGGCATCACCAACGGTACGCTGTTCAAGAATGACAACACCGCTATTCCCAATGACTCGTTCATTACAGTTGCTGAAGGCGATGCGGGCCTGAAGTTCACGCCGGCGGCGAACCTGTTCAGTCCCTCTACCCCGTTTAGCTTTCAGGTGCAGGCCTCGTTGACTAATTCCGACGAGGGATTAAGCGGCGCGGCGACGGCGACCATTACGGTTAACCCCGTTGCCGAAATCCCGTCGCTGACCAACGCCACCACTACTATCAATAAACAGACGACGAGCGGGTTGGTGATTACTCCCAACGCGGTGGATGGCGCGGAAATCACTCATTTCGAGATTAGTAATATTCAGAACGGCATTCTCTATAAGGCGGACGGCACGACTCAGATTTCCAACTTCGAGTTCATTACGACTGCCGAAGGCGCCGCCGGCCTGAAGTTCACTCCCGACCATAATCTCAGTAGTCCGGCCACGAATTTCACCTTCGCGGCGCAAGGGGCGACCAACAGCTCGGGCGCGGGAATCGGCGACCCCGTGGGCGCCATCATCACCGTAAACTGCAGTACGCTCACAGCCGTCCTTAACACCAACGACAGCGGGCCCGGCTCTTTGCGCGAGGCCATTGATAGCACCTGCCCGGGCGGCACGGTTCATTTCAATATTCCAACTTCTGATCCGGGCTACGAGCCAATGACCGGCGTCTATACCATCACGCTGACGACCGCAGAGTTGTTGATTGATAAGAGTCTGACGATCGCCGGACCGACCGCGAAGGGTTTCATCGTTACGCGCAGCGCGGCCGGCAGCACGCCCAATTTCCGCATCTTTAACATTGTCACCGATCTGGTTTCCCCTCGAACTATCAGCATCTCGGGCATTACCATTTCCGGAGGCAACCCCACGTCTACTGCTAACGAAGCCGGCGGCGGCCTGCTGATTCCGGTCGCTGACGGCAGCCAGGTCACTCTGGATGGCGTGGCCGTTATTAACAATTCGGCACAGACTGGTGGAGGTATTTATGCTTCCGGGCAAGGAACCCTGACGATCCGAAACTCTTTGATCGCCAACAACACGGCCGTCAGCCTGGGCCCGGGCTTTACTGACGGGGGTGGGGGAATTCAGAACTTCACCAACCTGACAATCGTCAACAGCACGATTTCAGGAAACAGCAGCTTCGGGCTTGGTGGTGGAATTACCACCCAGAGACCTCTGAGCCTGACTAACGTCACGATTACCAATAACCGTTCTGATACAGACGACTCCGGCTCTAATCCCTGCGGTGGTCTTTGTTTATTCACCGGGCCGAATGAAGTGGCCATAAATAACACTATCGTCGCCGGAAACTTCAACGGCACTGGCTCGAACCCGAGCGATATCTCGAGCAGTGTCCTGATTGCCGCCAATTCATTTAACAATCTCACCGGAACGGGTGGCTCAGCAGATTTAACGAACGGGACGAATGGCAATCAGACCAATGTCGCCAATCCCGGATTGGGGCCCCTGGCCAACAATGCTAACGCCGCGACCAAAACGCACGCGCTCTTGCTGGGATCACCGGCGCTCGATGGGGGCAGTAACCAACGGGCTATCGATGCCGAGCTGACCAGTGACCAACGCGGATCACCTTTTGCTCGTTTCGTCGATGGACCTGACGACGACACCATCGACACCGTGGATATCGGCGCTTACGAAGCGCAGGTCTCGGTCGAGGCCATTCCGGATAAAGCAACCAACGAAGACACCCAGCTGCAATTCACTTTCAATGTGGGCGGCGGGGCGAACGTTTCTTCCGTGACGGTGACATCGTTCAACCCGACCCTGGTGCCCAATAATGTGGCCAACATTGCGTTGAGTGGTTCAGGCTCGACCCGCACGTTGACGATTAACCCGGTTGCAAATCTATCCGGCACCGCGACCATCCGCATAACTGTCGAAGGCGGCTTTGGTCAGATGACGGATAATTTCATTTTGACTGTTAATTCCGTCAACGACGCGCCTTCATTCACCAAAGGCGCGAATCAAACTGTGATCGAAGAGGCAGGACCGCAGTCTGTGCTCGGCTGGGCCACCGGCCTTTCCAAGGGTCCGTCGAACGAGTCGTCACAGGTCCTGACCTTCCAGATAACCGGCAACACAAATCCGAGTCTATTCTCGGCCGGGCCAACGGTCAGCAGCATCGGCGACCTGAGTTACACGCCGGCGGCGAATGCTTTTGGCACTGCGGACATCAAGATCGTCCTGAAAGACAGTGGCGGCACGACCAACGGCGGCCAGGACACGTCGCCGGAGCAGACCTTTACGATCACGGTCAACCCCGTGGCGGACACGCCCTCGGTTACAGACGCAACGACGACTGAAGACATTCAAACTACCTCCGGGCTGGTGATCACGCGTAATCTTGCGGACAGCGCCGAAGTCACACACTTCAAGATCACGAATATCACCAACGGCACATTGTTCCTCAATGACGGCATGACGCCGATTGTCAACAACTCGTTCATTACGTTTGCCCAGGGCAATGCCGGTTTGAAGTTCACGCCGGCAGCGAATTTATACAGTCCGGTGAGTAGTTTCAGCTTCCGGGTGCAGTCATCGCTCAGCAATACGGACGCTGGATTGGGAGGTGGTTTCGCGTTCGGCATCATCGGTGTCGGTCCTGTGGCCGACACACCGTCGGTGACAGACGCCGCGACGACTGTTAACACTCAGACCACTTCCGGCCTGGTCATTACTCGCAATCCGGCGGATGGCTCGGAAATTACTCTGTTCAAGATCACGAACATTACCAACGGCAAGCTGTTCAGGAATGACGGCACGACGCAGATTCTTAACGACGAGTTCATTACCGCGGCCGAAGGGAACAGCGGGTTAAAGTTCACGCCCGCGCTCAACTCGAACGCCACCGGCAGTTTCCAGGTACAGGCCGCTGTGAACGCTACTACGGGCGGGAGCAACGTCACCGCGACCATCACAGTAGGCTGCGGCCCGACGGTGGTCACGAATGGGAATGACAGCGGCCCGGGTTCGCTGCGTTCGATCATTAACTCTGCGTGTCCAGGCACCACGATTACTTTCCAGGCGGGATTAGGCGCCATCACGCTGACGTCGGATGGCCTGCTTCTTGACAAGAATCTTATCTTCCAGGGGCCCGGCGCAAATCTGCTGACCATTCAACGCAGTGCCGCGGCGGGCACGCCTCTGTTCGGCCTCTTCACAATCTTTGATGAAGCGGTGACTACTAGTATTTCTGGTTTGACTCTGAGCAATGGCGACAATAACGATCACGCCGGCGGCGCCATCGATAACAACGGCACGCTCAAGGTAGACAGCGTTACTTTCTCAGGCAATCACACCAACGGGACCGGCTCAGCGATAAACAATAGCGGAACGGGTACCGTCGCGAACAGCACCTTCTCCGGCAACCGGGCTGGGCTTGCTGCGGTGGGGAATTTTGGCGCCACGTTCACGCTCATCAACAGCACGTTAACCGGCAATGTGAACGAGGGTAGCGGTCCTGGCTCAGCCATCTTCAGCCAGGATGGTAGCGTGACAAACATTACCAACTGCACCATCTCACAAAACACCGGGGCGAGCGTGGCGGTCTTCCAGAACCCTGTGGGCACGTTGAATCTGAAGAACAGCATCGTTAGCGGCAATACCGGCGGCGATGTTTCTTCTTCTGGAATTACCAACCTCGGCAACAATGTGATTGGCGGCAATGCGCGACTGGCGCCGCTCGGCGACTATGGTGGCCCCACAAAGACGATGGCGTTGTTGCCCGGCAGCCCGGCTATCGACACCGGCGATAACGCGGCCATTACCAATCCACCATTCAGCGGCCCACCGTTTACCGATCAGCGAGGCACCGGCTTCGCTCGCATCGCGAACGGCACAGTCGATATCGGCGCCTTCGAGTCACGCGGCTTTACCATTGCGGCTACCAGCGGTTCAGGACAGAGCGCCGCGATCAGGGCGGCTTTCGCTTCGCCCTTAGTTGCGACCGTCAGCAGCGTCTCGGGCGAACCAGTGAGCGGCGGCGTGGTCAGCTTTACCGCACCTGCCAGTGGCCCCGGCGCAACCTTCACGGGCGGCGTAACCACTATCGAGGTGAGTATCAACGCGAGCGGCCAGGCCAGTGCTTCAGCTACCGCCAACTCGCTCGCCGGCGGTCCCTATAACATTAGTGCCGGCGGAGTTGGCATTTCCTCGCCGGCTCTATTCAGCTTGACCAACACGCCGGCGCCGACGCAGACATTTGTGATTTCGTCGCTCAATCCGTCCAGTGTGGCTGAGAGTGTAACGTTCGCGGCGGTGGTCACGTCGTCTGCCGGAGCGGCGGCCGGCACCGTGCAGTTCAAGGATAACGGCGCGAACCTGGGAGCTCCGATGACTTTGAATGGCAGTGGGGTCGGACGAGTGACAACCTCAACGCTCACGTTGGGCACACATGCCATCACAGCCGAGTTCAGCGGCAGCGCCAACTTCCTGCCGAGCACCGGCACACTTGACGGAGGGCAGGTCGTCAATAACCGTCCGCTAATCAAATTCAGCCAGACGAATTATGAAGTGAACGAGAAGGAGAAATTCGTCACGATTACCGTCAATCGGTCCGGGGATACTACGAAGGCGGTGAACGTCGATTACACAAGTCCTGACGACAGCGTGACGATGAACGTTTTGCCCTGTTCGACTACGAACGGGGTTGCCTCATCGCGTTGTGATTTCACCACGGCCGTGGGCACGCTCACATTCGCTCCGGGCGAAACCAGCAAGACCTTCAACGTCCTGATTTCTGAGGACGTGTTCATCGAAGGCAATGAAACCCTGACGCTGACCTTATTTAACTTAACCGGCGGCGCCGGATTTGTGCAGCCGTCTGATGCCGGCGCGATTCTCACAATCATCGATGACGAACTTGTTGATGCCTTGAGCCCTGACGACACTGAGTCATTCGTTCGCCGCCACTATCACGACTTCCTGCATCGCGAAGCCGACCCGGCGGGTTTGGCTTTCTGGGTCGACAACATCGATAAATGCCTCGATCCCGCCCGGCGTCCGGCCGGACTGAGTGAAGTGCAATGCATCGAGATATCTCGCATCAATACTTCAGCGGCGTTTTTCCTCTCGATCGAATTTCAGAACACCGGGTACTTTGTCGAGCGTGTTTACAAGACGAGTTTTGGAGATATCAGCCCGCCCACCGTGCCGGTGCCTCTGAGATTTACTGATTTCCTGCACGACTCTCAGGAGGTTGGCGCCGGATTGGTTGTGTTAGAGGGCAACTGGCAGACTCAACTCGAAAACAACAAGCAGGCCTTCTTACTTTCGTTTGTGCAGCGGCCGGCGTTCCTCAATCGTTATCCCGGCTTGACCAGCGCCGCTGCTTTTGTCGATTTATTAAATGCGAACGCGGGTAATGTCCTTTCCGACAGTGAGCGTTCGGCTTTGATCGCCGAGTTATCTCCGCATCCTTCCGATCCGGCTCTGCGGGCCAGCGTGCTCAGGAAGATCGCCGAGAATGCCACGCTGCAACAGCGCGAGTTCAATCGCGCGTTTGTGCTGATGCAGTATTTTGGTTACTTGCGACGAAACCCTGACGCGGCGCCCGAGCCCAACTTAAACTTCGATGGTTACAACTTCTGGCTGAACAAACTCAATCAGTTCAACGGCAACTACGTCGACGCCGAGATGATCAAGGCCTTTCTTTCATCGACTGAATACCGGCAACGCTTTGGACATTGATTGGGTGTTCTTCGACCTGATCCAAGGCGAGGCTTTGCGGGCCCTGGGTTAACGAATTCAGCCAGGGTTTGTGGTTAGTACCACCTGCGCCAGCAGGTGGGATAAGGAAGCGCCTTAACCGATCCGCTCACGCGGATGCTACTGACTCCTTCCACCGTTCCCACAGCCCGTACTGCGAATCGGGTAAAACAAACGGCCGGTTTGCACACAATGTGCGGCGACCCGTAACCCGCCCCTGCCGCCATTCCAAAACAACGTCCTTCGACGGCGAAACAGACTGCGGCGACGCCAAAACAGCGTGCAGCGAGGCCCAAAACACCCCACCCACACTTCTGGCTAACCAGGCTGAATCAATTCAACGGCGACTTTCTCAAGGCAGAAATGGCCAAGACGTTCATTGAGTCCAGGGAATACCGCCGGCGATTTGGACCGTGAGGCTAAGCTGCCTGCTCGCCCACATTCATCTCTCGGACGATCAAGGATGCGCGTGTGCCATTCAAACTGCACCATCATCCCGGCATGCGGGATTTAGATTCAAGGCCTACTAATGTTAGGATTCGCCGTGGCCTCGAAAGTAATACGCGGCAGTATTGCGATTTCCGAGACCACTTCTCCAACGTCTGGAGATCAAGACATTAAGAGTTGATCTTCGGATCTGCCAGGAATCATCCAATCAGGAAATCCTCGTAGCTGGGAAATCTAGTTTTATTTTAGTGGCGGTTTTACAGCGTTCTAATTACAGGAATCCAGACGCACGTCAACCGGATCGAGAACCAGATTGTATCGAACGTCTCGCTGCAACGCTGTGCGCTAGGCGCGCGGTCTGAGTGTGCCTGAGGATGAACTTTGCGGTGGCGCGCGGAAGATTTCCACATTCAAAGAATCAGGCCAGAGAGAAAGAACTCATTGATTATTTTCGCGAACTGCCGGACGAGGCGCAGCAGATTGTCGTCTACATGGTCGGGGGGCTTACGACAGCTATTCGTCGGTGAGTCCTGTAGCTGCGGGCCGACTCGTCTAATCGTACGACACGACTATTTAACCTTCGGCTTATAGGTTTCCAATCAAATCAGCGCGTAAACAGCAGGACGAGAAATTTGTTTGCTTGCTCGCAGGAGAACTTTTTGACAAATATCCCCTTGATCAACTTCGGCCCGGTCCGTGTTTTGGCTTTTGGATTAGTGGCAGTTGCCGTGACTACGATCCTCTTAGGCTTAATCGTCACCGCTGAAGACAGCCATCAGTTTCGAGCAAGCAAGTCCACCACTGCGCCAAACGCAGGCTGGACGCGTGCGCTGGGAGCGCCGCGAAACCAGAATTCATTGTCTGCTCTGGGCGGTTTGAATTTACAAACACGTGCTGAAGAACGGATTGATACCAGTGAGCCCGGCAGCGTGAAGCGTGGCGCGAACATGCTCCAGTTCACGTCGGGCGGCCACATAATTGGCTTCGAGCCGGGCGGCGTTTATGTCGCGGCCGGCTCGCACGCGCTACACGTCGAGTTCATCAATTCGCTGAAAGCCACTCCGGTTAGCGAGTCGTCGAACAAAGTTCTTGCAAACAGGAAGGCCGCGGATACGCAAAAGGTTGAAGCCTTATCGAAAGTCACCTATGCGAATCTTTGGCCGGGCGTGACCTTGAGTTACGACGCGCCGGGCGGCGCGCTGATGCGCAGCAGCTATCGCGTCGAGCCGAATGCGAATGCGGACAGCATTCGTTTGCGTTACAACACGCCCGTATCGGTGCAGCCGGATGGCTCACTAAAACTGGCTTTCACGAGTGGCGAAATGACTGAGAGCGCGCCGCGCGCCTGGCAAGAGCGAGATGGAAAGCGCCTGCCGGTACAGATCGCTTTCTCGCAGCGTGGGGAAAAAGAGATCGCGTTTACCGTGGGCGAGCGTGACCACAGTCTGCCACTGTTCATTGATCCGACCCTCACCTGGAATACATTTCTCGGCAGCGGCGCAGTTGACACAAGCTTTGGCGTCGCCGTGGATGGCAGTGGGAATGTCTATGTGGCAGGCCGCAGCGATGCGACCTGGGGTTCGCCTGTCCGCGCTTACAGCAGCAGCAGTGATGCCTTTGCGGCGAAACTCGATTCCAGCGGCAACCTGACGTGGAATGCATTTCTGGGCGGCAGCGGAAATGACTATGGCTATGGAGTTGCCGTGGACGGCAGCGGGAATGTCTATGTGACAGGCCTTAGCGCTGCGACCTGGGGTTCGCCTGTCCGCGCTTTCAGCAGCTTCAGTGATGCCTTTGCGGCGAAACTCAATTCCAGCGGAGGTCTAACGTGGAATACATTTCTCGGCGGCAGCGGGAGTGACGAAGGCGATGGCGTCGCCGTGGACGGCAGCGGGAATGTCTATGTGACAGGCTACAGTACTGCGACCTGGGGTTCGCCGCTCCGCGCTTACGGCGGCAGCTTCGATGCCTTTGCCGCGAAACTCGATTCCAGCGGCAACCTGGCGTGGAATACATTTCTGGGCGCCAGCGGCGTGGAAGACTTCGGCCAAGGGGTCGCCGTAGATGGCAGCGGGAATGTGTATGTGACAGGGAACAGCGCTGCGACCTGGGGTTCGCCGGTCCGCGCTTTCACAGGAGGCTATGATGCGTTTGTCGCGAAACTCAATTCCAGCGGCAATCTAACCTGGAATACATTTCTCGGAAGCGGCGACAGTGATGTAGGCCGAGGCATCGCTGTGGATGGCAGCGGGAATGTCTATGTGGCAGGCTACAGCGGTGCGACCTGGGGTTCGCCGGTCCGCGCTTACAGCAGCGGCCTTGATGCCTTCGCGGCGAAACTCAATTCCAGCGGCAATCTAACGTGGAATACATTTCTCGGCGGCAGCGCCGGTGATCTAGGCCGAGGCGTCGCCGTAGATGTCAGCGGGAATGTCTATGTGACAGGCTACAGCAATGCGACCTGGGGTTCGCCGGTCCGCGCTTATAGCAGCGGCAGTGATGCGCTTGCTGTGAAACTCGATTCCAGCGGTAACCTGGCCTGGAATACATTTCTCGGCGGCAACGCAACTGACGAAGGTTATGGGGTCGCCGTGGATGTCAGCGGGAATGTCTATGTGGCAGGCTACAGCACTGCGACCTGGGGCTCGCCTGTCCGCGCTTATAGCAATGACTATGATTCCTTCGTTGCCAAAATCACCTCGTGCAGCACACCGGCAACGCCGACCATCACGCCGAGCGGCTCGGCCAGCTTCTGCGTTAACGGGACGCTGACTTCGAGCAGCGCCACCGGTAATCAGTGGTACAAAGACGGCAATCTGCTGTCCGGCGAGACAAACCAAACATACTTAACGACGGCGAACGGGAGTTACACAGTCACGGTTACGGATTCGGGCTGCACCAGTGCCTCGTCAGCCGCGACCGTCATAACCATAAATCCCAACCCGGCGACGCCCACCATCACGCCCGGCGGGCCAACAACATTTTGTCAGGGCGGCAGCGTCACGCTGACCTCCAGCAGCGCGAGCGGCAATCAGTGGTACCTCAACGGCAATCCGATTGGCGCGACAAATCAATCCTACGTAGCCACTGGCAGTGGCAATTACACAGTCACAACAACCGATGGCAACGGTTGTGCGAGCGCACCCTCGGCAGCGACTACAGTTACCGTAAATCCGCTCCCCGCGACGCCGACGATCACGCCCGGGGGACCAACAACATTTTGTCAGGGCGGCAGCGTCACGCTGACTTCGAGCAGCGCGAGCGGCAATCAGTGGTATCTGAACGGCAATCCGATTGGTGGGGCGACGACTCAGACGTACGCCTCGACGGCCAGTGGCAACTACGCAGTTACTGTTACCGCCGGCGGTTGTCCGAGCGCGCCTTCGGCAGCAACTGCGGTCACGGTAAATCCAACCCCACCGACGCCGACGATCACGCCCGGCGGTCCGACAACGTTCTGCGCCGGCGGCAGTGTCACACTGACTTCGAGCAGTGGCAGCGGCAATCACTGGTATCTGAACGGCAATCCGATCGGCGGAGAGACAAATCAAAACTACGTGGCCACCGGCAGTGGCAATTACACAGTCACCATAATTGATGGCAACGGTTGCGCAAGTGCAGCTTCTGCAGGCACGACGGTAACAGTCAATCCGCTCCCTGCGACGCCAATCATCACGCCCGGCGGGCCAACTACATTCTGTCAGGGCGGCAGCGTCACACTGACTTCGAGCAGTGCCAGCGGTAATCACTGGTATCTGAACGGCAATCCGATCGGCGGAGAGACAAATCAAAACTACGTCGCAACTGCAGGTGGCAACTTTACAGTTTCGGTAACCGATGGCAACGGTTGTATGAGCGCGGCCTCTGCGGCCACGACAGTGACAGTCAATCCGCTACCCGCGACGCCGACAATCACACCGAGCGGGCCAACGACATTCTGTGCGGGCGGCAGCGTTACGTTGAACTCCAGCAGTGCGAGCGGCAATCAGTGGTATCTGAACGGCAATCCGATCGGTGGAGAGACGAACCAGACCTTCGTTGTCACGGCGACTGGTAACTACACCGTCAAGTCGACTGATGGCAACGGTTGCCAGAGCGCGTCTTCGGGGGCGACCTCAGTCACCGTGAATCCAATTCCATCAACACCGGCGATCACGCCCAGCGGATCGACCAACACTTGCGACAACCTCTTGCTGACATCCGACAGCGCCAGCGGTAATCAATGGTATTTGAACGGAAATCCGATTGGTGGTGCGTCTAATCAAACTTACACTGCCACGGCTTCCGGAAACTACACGGTCGTGGTCACCGCTTCAGGATGCTCGAGCGCGCAGTCGGCGGCGACGAACGTCACAGTTCAGCAAAGTACCGCAGCCGTCACAAACACGAATGATAGCGGCGCGGGCAGTTTGCGTGACGCGATCGCCAACGTTTGTGCCGGCGGGACGATTAACTTCGACCCAGCGCTGAATGGGCAGACGATTACGCTGACCAGCGGCGAGTTATTGATTGATAAGAACCTGACGATCCAGGGACCGGGCGCGGACCAGTTAACAGTTATGCGCAGCACAGCCGGTAGCACCCCGGACTTCCGCATCTTTGCAATCATCCCTGGCCAGACGGTTGGTATCTCAGGCCTGACCATCAACAATGGGAAGACCACCGGTGACGGCGCCGGCATAAACAATCAGGGTGCTTTGAGTCTCTCGAATTGCGCCGTCACTGCTAACCAGTCGGACGCGTCCGGCGGCGGTGTCTCTAATGACTCCGGCGGCACACTTGTCATCACTGCCAGCACGATTTCCGGAAACACGGGCACGGCGGCCGGCGGAGGTATTGCGAACGGCGGGACCTTAACGCTTATCAACAGCACGATTTCCGGGAACACCGGCGACGGGCTGTCGAATGGCAACATCGCCAATCTTACTAACGACACTTTCTCAGACAATTCAGTGAGAGGTGTTACGAGCAACGGCGGAGCCGCGACCAATGTGCGCAATACGATCGTCGCCAACACACCTGGAGCTGCCGCTGATGTTAATGGCGCCTTCAACTCGCAGGGCAACAACCTGATTGGCAAGAGCGACAGCAGCAACGGCTTCACCGCAGTCAACAATGACAAGATCGGTACGGTGGGCACTCCGCTCAATGCTTTACTCGCGGCGCTCGGCCACAATGGCGGTCCGATGCAGACACAGGCACTGTTGCCGGGCTCGCCGGCGATCAATGCCGCAAACAATTGCGTCACTGATGTGGCGCATTGTGGGGACGCTAATCTCCCGCAGCTCACCAACGACCAGCGCGGCTTTGGCCGTCAGATCGACAGCACAGTCGATATGGGCAGTTTCGAGTCGCGCGGCTTTACCATCGCAATCACCAGCGGCAACCTACAAAGCGCGGCCATCAATACGGCCTTCGGTGCGCCTTTGGTAGCTACGGTGAGCAGCGCGACTGGCGAGCCGGTAATTGGGGGCCAGGTTGTTTTCACTGCTCCAGGTGCAGGCGCCGGCGCTACCTTTACGGGCGGAGTTGTCACCACTAACGCGAGCGGCCAGGCGAGTGCCTCGGCTACTGCCAACAGCACTGCCGGAGGTCCATACACTGTCTCTGCTGCCGGCAATGGCATCAACGGCACGGCGAACTTCAGTCTGACGAATTCGAAGGGTAGCCAAACGATCACCTTCGGCCCAATAGCGAACAGGACGTTTGGTGATCCTGACTTTGGTGTGACGGCGACAGCAACTTCCGGCCTGCCCGTGAGCCTCGGCGCCACCGGCAATTGCACGGTGACCAGTCCTTCGCCGGGGTCAGTGCTCATAACCGGTGGCGGTTCATGCACGATCACGGCTTCACAGCCTGGGGATTTGAACTACAATCCGGCCACGAGTGTGCCGCAGAGCTTCACGATCAATAAGGCAAATCAAACGATCACATTTGTCGCTTTGGCGAACAAGACGTTTGGTGATGCCGACTTCGGTGTCAGCGCGACCTCGACTTCAGGCTTGGCGGTGACGGTGAGCCTGGCGGCCACCGGCAATTGTACGGTGACCAGTTCTTCGCCAGGCACAGTGCACATCACCGGAGCCGGGTCGTGCATCATCACGGCTTCGCAGGCTGGTAATGCGAACTACAATCCGGCCGCGAGCGTGCCGCAGTCATTCAACATCGCGAAAGCGAACCAGGCGATTAACTTCAGCGCTTTAGTGAACAAGACATTTGGTGATCCTGATTTCAACGTCAGCGCGACAGCGGCATCCGCGTTGCCGGTGAGCTTGGCGGCGAGCGGCAACTGCACGGTAACTAGTCTGTCACCGGGAACGGTGCACATCGCCGGCGCGGGCCCTTGCACGATCACGGCCTCGGCGGCCGGCGATGCGAACTACAATCCGGCTGCGAATGTGCTGCAGAGCTTCACGATTAATAAGGCGAATCAAACAATCAACTTTGGGCCTTTGGCGAACAGGACGTTTGGCGATCCTGATTTTGGCATCAGCGCGACCACGGCATCTGGATTGGCAGTGAGCTTAGCGGAGAGTGGCAACTGCACGGTAACTAGTCTGCCAGCGGGAACGGTGCACATCACCGGCGCGGGCTCTTGCACGGTCACTGCTTCGCAGGCAGGGGATGCGAACTACAGTTCGGCGACGAATGTGCCGCAATCGTTCAATATCGCGAAGGCCGCGACATCGACGGCCGTCGCCTCGTCGGTCAATTCATCCGACTTTGGTCAGAGCGTAACATTTACCGCGACGGTCACGTCGGCAGCGGGGACGCCCACAGCCACGGTGCAGTTCAAGGACAACGGCACAAATCTGGGATCTGCCGTGGCTTTGAACGCGACCGGAGTGGCCCAGTTTACGACCCCGGCCTTAAGCGCCGCCACTCACACAATCACGGCCGAATACAGCGGGGATCCCAATTTCCTGCTGAGCAGCGGCACACTTTCTGGTGGACAGGAAGTGAAGCCCCAGGCGTCGCTTTCCATTAACGATGTGTCGATCGTTGAAGGCGATGCGGGCACGAAGGTGCTTAACTTCACGGTGAGCTTGTCAGCAGCGAGCAGTCTGACGGTGACGACGAATTACGCAACTGCGAACAGCACGGCGACAGCGCCGTCTGATTACACGGCGATAGCTTCGACCCTGCTGACCTTCAATCCGGGTGACACAACCAGGCAGGTTTCGGTAACTATCAACGGTGATCTCGGCTTTGAGCCGGATGAAACCTTCTTCGTCAATCTGTCGAACCCGGTTAATGCTACGATCAGCGATAATCAGGGTCTCGGTACGATTCAGAACGACGACGCCCAGGGCGGCTTCATCAGCTTCGGTCAGGCGAGCTATAACGTCAGTGAAAGCACCGGAATAGTCACGGTCACCGTTACTCGCACCAACGACGTCTCACAGGCGACGAAAGTGGATTATGCCACGGAGGACACGGGGTCGCAGACAAACTGCAGTCTGCTCAACACCGGCCTGGCGTCGCAGCGTTGCGATTACACGGCGATTTTTGGGACGCTGAAATTCGCGGCGAACGAAACGCAGAAGACTATCGACATTCCGATCAATCTGGATGCTTACAACGAAGGTCCGGAGACATTCACCGTCAAACTGTCTAATCCGACGAGTGGCGCAGTGCTTGCTCTGCCGTCAACAGCTACGGTGAACATAAGCGATTCAGCCTCGCCAACGCCGAATGCCATCGATGACACCACGACCTTTGTGCGCCAGCAGTATCGCGACTTTCTGAATCGCGATGCTGACGCGGCGGGTCTGGCTTTCTGGAAGAACAACATCGACAAGTGCAATGACCCGGCGCAACGCCCGGCGGGACAGACTCTGGCGCAGTGTATTGAGATACAACGCATTACGACTACGGCGGCGTTCTTCCTGTCGATCGAATTCAAACAGACGGGGGGAATGGTGCGCGACTTTTATGTGGCAGCGCTCGACCGACCGTTAACGAACAACACGTCGAACTTTGTCGAATTCATGCGCGATACGCAGGCGATCCAGAAGGGTGTGACGGTTGGCCAGGGCAACTGGCAGCAGGTGCTGGATGCGAATCGACTTGTGTTCATGAACGAGTTTGTCACGCGGAGCGAGTTCGTGGCGCTATATCCGACTACCGATACCCCAACGCAGTACGTCGACAAGTTGTACTTGCATGCGAACGTGACGGGGACGCAGCAGGAGCGGCTCGACGCGATTGCAGATTTTGGCGGGGCGGCCACGGCTGCGGACACAGGCGCCCGCGCCCGAGCGCTGTTGCGGGCGACGCAGACCGGGGATTTCCAGGCGCGTGAACTAAACCGATCGTTTGTGCAGATGCAGTACTTTGGTTACCTGAGAAGGAACCCGAATGATCCACCCGATAGCAATTTCAATGGATTCAACTTCTGGGTGAACAAGCTGACCCAGTTCAACGGGAACTTCCTGCAGGCTGAGATGGTTAAGGCCTTCCTCAGCTCGAGTGAATACCGCGGCAGGTTCGGACCGTGAGCGGACATTAAGATACTGCTCACCACGCGAATGGCTCTGATCAGATACGAGTTCTTCACGCGGTCCCGGCGACCTCATTATTTTTGGACGTGCCATAAGCGCGCGCAAAATAGATCGCCAGCAGAAAAGCAGCGAACTGGATCGCTCCAGCTACCCAGAATGATCTGAGGATCGAAGCATCGCTCATCTTCATTTCGTGACCATCAAATCCCATGTGCGCGACCGCGCTGTAAATCAGGACGGCCGCCAAAGTCGGTCCCACCGCGCGCGCCAAACTCGCAACTGACTGCATCACTCCCAGCACACTGCCCTGATCGCGGGCGGTCGCGCTCTTTGAACCAAGGCTGTTGAGCGAAGGCGCCATCAAAGCGTTGCCGATAGCTGAGAGTGCGCCAATAGTGAGAATTCCGACAACCCCAATTCCCGTCCGGACAAACGGCGTGAGAAACAAGCTGGCGGTGAACAGGAGCGCGCCCAAAATGACCAGGGCCGGCTCGCCAAAACGTTTGACCAGTTTTCCAATCAGGCCGCCTTGAATCGTGGCCGAGATGATTCCCACAAAAGCGAAGATCCAGCCGCTGTGCCAGGGATCGTACCCAAGGCGGAACAGCATAAAGAGCGAGAACACCGCGGTCATGATCGAAAACGCCACCACCGACAAAAAATAGATCGTCAGAACATAAGCCAGACGCCTTTGCTTTAGTGCTTCGATCAGTTGCTGCCAGCCACGGCCTGCAGCCGCCGACGTGCGCGCCGGATGATCGGGCGTGACCGTTTCCGGCAGCGCAAAATAAAGTAAGACCGCATTCGCAAGCGCCAGGCCGCCGGCAAACAGAAAAGGTACGTTGATACCCCAACGGCTCAGGATGCCGCCGATGGCCGGTCCGAAGACAAACCCCAGCCCAAACGCCGCGCCAATTAATCCCATTCCTTTCGCGCGATTCTCTTCAGTTGTGACATCAGCGATGTAGGCCTGGGCCGTAGAAATGTTCCCGCCCGAAATTCCGTCGATGATTCTGCCGACAAAGAGCATCCAAAGCGTCGTCGCAAATCCCAGAATCAAAAACCCCAGCGCAGTCCCGAGCAAACTGACAAACAGAATCGGGCGCCGTCCGTACTTATCTGAAAGCCGGCCCAGCACCGGAGCAAACACGAATTGCAGTACTGAATAAGAGGCGAAGAGCAGTCCGACCTGGCTGGGAGTTGCGCCGAACTTTGTTCCTTCGGCGTAAAAGGGCAACACCGGAATCACGATCCCGAATCCGACGAGGTCGATAAAGACTGTGATGAAAATGACGAGGAGCGGCGAGCGCTTCATGTGGTTTGTGATGGCTTAGACTTCAGTCGGGTTCGGTTTGCGCCAGCGATCAGAGACTAAAAAGTCTGTGCCACTTTGGCGGAAAACGCAGCAACTATAAATCTGTTTGCCCTCGTCGCCTAGGCGTCCGCCCGGAGTTCTGGAAATGGCAAAGAAAAAGCCGGTCGCAGCGCAACCGGCTTAAGTACTCTCAAAGCAGCATTGCCTTTTCACATCCTCGGCTGGCAAGCTGACCTCGCCGCAGTCCTAGCTCAGGGTCCGAACCGCTGCCGGTATTCAATAGAAGTGATGAAAGCCTTGACCATTTCGGCGTCGAGATAGTTACCGTTGAACTGGTTGAGTTTGGTGAGCCAAAAGTCATACCCGGTGTAATCTGAATCCTGCAAGTCGTTGGGATTGCGCCGGAGATAGGCGAAATACTGCATTAGTACAAACGCCCGATTGAACTCAGCTTTAGTGAGATTCGGATGGTCTGCGATCGCCCGAAGCACTTGTGCGCGCGTCTTAATGTTGCCGGCGAGATCGTTTACCAATTGATCGCGTTCGGCTGACGACAACGGACTTCCGGCGTTCGCGTTGAGCTTGTCTACGAACTGTGCCGCACCCAACGCCGCCGGAAACGCAGTGGCGAACCGTGCGCGCTCAACAAAGTCGGCGACATAAGTATTCGCATTGTTGTTCAGGGCCATCTGCCATCCCGGTTGTAAGACGACCACGCCCTGCCCGATCTGTTGAGCATCAGGCATGAATTCGTGTAGCCGTACCACAGGCACCGCGAGTTGATGAGCACCATTCAAGGTCGAATTGCCCAGCGCATCGCCGTAAGCAGTTTTGAACACACGCTCCACGAAATATCCTGTGCCTTGAAATTCGATCGACAGGAGGAAAGCTGCAGAGGTGTTGATACGTCGGTCGTCAATGCAGGCTTGATCCCCGCCACAGCCGGTGATTGAGTTGGTCCAGAACTGAAGCCCCGCCGCATCAGGTTCACGATTCAAAAAGTCGTGATAATGCATGTGCACAAGAGTTTGAGAGTCGTCGATAGGATTAGTGGCGGGCTCCTGGGCATCGTCGCTCACGGTAACGGTGGCCGTGCTCTGCGGACCTAAGACTGCTCCGTTGGCGTTGGCCAGGGTCAACGTCAAGAGTTCGTTTCCTTCCGAATACCTGTCTTCGTTGAATAGGAGTACAAAGGTTTTGGCGGTCTCGCCGGGAGCAAACTTCAAATGCCCGGCCGCGAACTCGTAATCGCTCTTTTGATTGGCGACACCATCGCTGGTCGAATAATCGGCTGTGGCGAAGCCGCTGCTGTCACCGCTTCGCGTTACGGTAATCGCAAGAGCGGTAAGATCTTCCTGGACGAAGTAGTTGGCGGCGCTGAATTGCAAGATGGTCTGGCCGCTCGGCGGCCCCGCCGATGAGGCCAGCGTGGTGGGCCAGAAGCCGGCCACGTGCGAAATGGGGTGGTTGCCCGCCGGCCCCGCGACTGGTTGGCCGGCGGTGCCTTCGATTACCTTGCTGCCGCTACCGGAACTCGCGCCGCCACCGCCGGCAACAACTGATGAAGTGATCTTATAGTTGCCACCGCTGCTCTGCGACATCGCGGCCACCGCGTTTAGAATTAAGAGCAAAGCAATTGAGAGAGACCGTGCGGTTTGTTTTTTTGATTTTCGCATTTCTTTCAACCAATCTTTCCGCGGCCCGGGGCCGCCATGTTCTTTTCTTCGCCAAACCGGTCTGCGCGACCACAACTCCCGCGCGCCTCTATTTGCAGACGTTTGCCTTGCGGTGACGCCGGCAGACAAGCTTCTTCAAGCTCGCAATCTCGTCCCGCTGCTGTTTGATTTGTTCCTGCTGTTCCTTGACGGCGTTGACCAGCACGGCCGTAATCCGGTCGTACTTCACGCCTTCGACTTCACCCTTGTCGTTGCGTGTGATCAAAAGGGGTTCGACGGCGGCAATGTCTTCAGCGCCAAAACCCAGATCGGGAGAGCTGTCAGCCTTCCACTTGAAGGTAATGGGTTTGAGTTGGTTTAGAAGGGCCAGCCCACGAGTGAATGGATGCAGATCTTTCTTGTAGCGAAGACTGGATGAGCAGCTCGAAATCTGGTTCACGATATTCCGGCAAAGACTGGTCGACCCGGCAACTCCCAGCGTGTTGACGACCAGCGTCCCGGGAACCTGTACCTGATCGCTGTTCCGGCCCAGCACCACAGTGTTCGAAGTGCCCACGTGGGCGCCGGAACCGATCGCCGTGGCAAAACTCAGATTGCCCGAGTCGAACTCGGCAAAGGCGCCGAGCACGGTGTTGCTGTTGCCGTCAATATTCGCCTTTCCAGCCCCGCGACCAAAGAAAGAGTTGTTGAAGCCACCGGTGTTGCCATCGCCGGACTCGAAACCGAAAAACGCATTGGCAAAGCCGGCACTGTTCTTCGCGCCTGATTGACTGCCGAAGAATGAATTCGAACCGCCACGACTGAAATAGCCGGAGTGGTAACCGAAAAGAGAATTGTCGCTGGTTGTTTCGTTGATGACCCCGCTGTCCTTGCCGAAGAATGAGTTCCTGGTGCCGGTGGTATTACCGACGCCCGATGCGCTGCCAAAAAAGGAATTCTCGCTGGCAAGGTTGGCTTCACCGGCGCGAGAGCCCACAAAAGTGTTGTCGAACCCGCTCTTGTTGAGGAGCCCGGCTCCCTGACCGAAATACGAATTGTCCATACCGCTCACGTTGTTAAATCCGGACTGGTAGCCGAAGAATGAGTTATTGTCAGCAGTGTTCGCCTGGCCCGCCTCGGCACCAAACATCGAATTTTGCGTGCCTTTTGCGTTGTTGTAACCCGCGTTAAAACCAAAGTAAGAATTTTCAGAGCCGGTGAGATTGGCACGGCCTGAGTTCATACCGAAGAAGCTGTTGGCATTGCCTTCGGTATTGGCGCCTCCCGAGAAAGCCCCAAAGAACGAATTGGACGCTCCGGTTGAGTTGTCGTATCCGGTTTCTCTACCAAAGAACGAATTTTGTTGTCCGCCCTTGTTGTTCAAACCGGCGGCGTGACCAAAAAACGAATTCGAGTCTCCGCTGTCGTTGCTGTACCCGGCCGAAGTTCCAAAAAAGGAGTTTCCTGACCCTGAGGTCGTGGATCGGCCTGCGTTGGCGCCAACATAAGTATTGAATCCGTTTGTCGGGTTGGCAGGGCCTGCGTTGGGGCCTACATAGACGCTTTGATTGACGTTGGCGCCGCTCAGAAATCTGATTCCGTTGAGGTTGTATTGCGTGGCCGTATTGACTACGTTGGCCGACAGTGTTCCGCCCGCATTACCATTGCCGCTGATATTGAAGTTCGCGGCCTGTGGACTGTTCGTGTTCTGAATGTAGTTGGCGCTGCCGGCGGACGGGGTTCGTGCGTCAGAAAGCCGTGTGTCACTCGACTGCACATACTGACTGGCCGCCACACCTCCGAGCTGGGCGGCGTTGTCGGCTGTCGTCGTCGCGCCGGCACGAATGGCGTAGGGGCTTGAGGTGAGCGGCTGCCGGGGCGAAAGAATCGTGTACGCTTCGCCGCTGCCCGCAGTACGCACGCCAATCTCCAGCAGTCGATCAGCTCCCGAAAAAGCCGCGGCGCCGTAATCCAGTTGCACAGTGAAGACACCGCTGGTGACGATCACGGCGCCGTTGCTGACCGTTGAGCCAATCTGATTGCCGACGCCGTCGAACAATTTGAATTGCATGTCGTAGGTGCCGTTCGCCGGTGTGCCGGCATCGGTAAAGCGACCCTGATACGTGAAGCTGCTGGTCTGGGCGCCGACGAATCCAATCTGAATCAAACTGAAAAGCATCCCGAGCAGCGTTTCGCGGATGAAATATCTTTTTCCGAACACGTTTATTTTTCTCCTTGTCAAAATCTGCGAACGACCTACAGTTGCTGTCGCTCGTTGTGGAGATTTATAGAATGGCCGGCTTTTGCTGTCGCCATCCGTATGGATAGCGATGTTTGAGCTATTTGGAGTGCGCCGGCAGAGTCCCGATTTATCGGGACGGCGACGGCGCTTTGGATTTGATTTCACGAACCAGGGGGGATTGTGCGGGAGACAATTGCGAAGTGTTTCGGGAAGACTTGTCGCCTATTTCTGGTTTGTCTGTTGACTGCGGGCGCGCGAGGATGATTCAAAGCGGCGTCGCCGTCCCGATAAATCGGGACTCTGCCGCCGCACTCCAAAGTTAGACCAATCGATCGCGCATCGCTTTGACTACAGCTTCTGATTTGGAGTGGACCTGGAGCTTGTCGAAGATGTGCCGGACGTAAAACTTGATCGTGTTATAGGTAACACCGAGCTTTCCGGCCACTCTGGTAGTTGTAACCTTCAGTAAGCAGTTTCAGCAGGCGACCTTTCATGGCGTGTGAGGTCGTATTCTTCGCGCTTAAATGTACGTCCCTGCTTGGGCAGCCAGTCGCCACCCATTTGGGTAGTGCGCTTTTTCGAGTTACGAACCTACTCCCTAAAGGATGCCCAGATCGAAATGTTTGCTCTCGATTACGTTCAGCTCTTACGCTGGTTGTCACCAAACTTCTAAACCGGCATCGCCGGCGGTGTTGGCGAAACCAGACTTTGCTCCAAAGAAAGCATTGTTACCGTCGGTAGCCTCCCGTTGAAATTTTGGGGACTCGATTCTTAGTTACGCGGCTCATCATAGTCAGCGGGCCTGGCGCCGTTTCGACTGCCGTCGCTCACGTCATTCGTAGTAACATCGCTACTCCAACCAAATTTCAATCTGAGGTAATTGACGTGAGCCTGTCGCGAGTCTCCAAGTATCTGCTTCAAACTGTCCTGGTTGTCCTGCTGGCTGTTTCCGGCGCAGCGGCGCAGGGTCCAAACTCATCGACCATTTCATTCACGGTTTCCATGTCCAAACCGTGGACGCACCTGCTGGAAGTGGAAATGCAAATCCAGGTGCCGGCGAATCTGAATGTGCCCAACGAAACCAACCTGATCATGCCGGTGTGGACACCGGGCTCGTATCTGGTTCGCGAGTTCGAACGACATGTGCAGGATTTTGCGGCCATGGACGCGAACGGAAAGGCTCTCGATTGGTCCAAGGTTGATAAGAGCACCTGGCGCATCGTCACGCGCGGTGCGCGAGCCTGGAAGGTTACCTATCGCGTCTATGCGAACGAGCTCACGGTGCGGACCAACGAATTGAATTCCGATCATGCGTTTTGGAATAACGCGGCGCTCCTGATGTATCCCGAAGGAAGCATAGGCAAGCCGTCAACCTTGCGCGTGATACCCGCCAATAATTGGAAAGTCGCTACCGGACTGCCTCCGGTCGCCGGCCAGTCGAACACTTTTCGCGCCGAGAACTTCGATATTCTTTACGATTCGCCGGTCGAAGCCAGTAACTTCAAACAGATCGATTTTGAAGTGCGCGGCGTGCCGCACCGCATCGTGATTGACGGCGAAGGTAATTACGATCCGGAACGGATGCGCGCCGACGTTAAGAAAATTGTCGAAGCCGAAGTTGCGATGTTCGGTAGCATCCCGTATCACGATTACACGTTCATTCTGCATCTGCGCTCGAACACCGGTGGCGGTCTGGAGCATTTGAATTCGACCGCGCTCGGGTTTCGCCGCTTCAACTTTGCGACTGAGCGAGGCTGGCAAAACTTCTACGGGCTGGTCGCGCACGAATTCTTTCATGTGTGGAACGTGAAGCGAATTCGCCCGGACGCGTTGGGACCATTCGACTACACCAAAGAGAACTACACGCGCCTGCTCTGGGTGGCGGAAGGCATTACCAGTTATTACGGCAACCTGATGGTGCGGCGCGCTGGTCTGAATTCCGAGCGCGGATATCTCGACGCTCTGGCGAAAACCATCCAGGATTTTCAGGAGACCCCAGGGCGATTGGAAATGAGCGCCGAAGAGGCCAGCTTCAATTCGTGGATCAAGGAATATCGTCCGGACGAGAATTCGGTGAACTCGGCGATCTCCTACTACGACAAGGGCGAGCTGCTGGGCCTGCTGCTTGATCTCGAAATACGACGGCGAACGAACAACTCGAAGTCGCTTGATGATGTGATGCGCGCCTTGTACGCAAATTTCTTTGAGAAGGGCCGGAACTATACGCCGGCCGATTTTCAGAAGATTTGCGACTCGGCAGCCGGTGCCAGTTTGGAAGACTTCTTTGCCCGCTATGTGCGCGCGAGAGAGGAAATGCCCTACAACCAATTCTTCAATGCGGCCGGTCTGCGGCTGGAACAGATGGGTGTCCCGGCGGGCGAGGCGACCTCGCCGATGAAAGGATTTCTGGGGGTGGAGCTCGACGACCGCACCGATATGGTCCTGATCGAAAACGTTCGGGTTGGTACTCCTGCATACGAGCAGGGTTTGAATGCTAAAGATCAAATCATCGCCTTGGATGGAGCGAAGGCGAACAAGGACACTTTTGAAGCGATGATTGCTGCGAGACGCCCGGGTGAGATCGTGCACCTTACAGTGTTTCGGAATGATGATCTGCGGACGTTCGATATCAAGCTGGGCGGTCGCGTGGACGCGCCCTACAAGATAGTTCAGTTACCATCGGCTAATGAACCGCAGAAGCGGATCTATCTGGGGTGGATAGACGGTCGGTAGATCTGAATCAATCAGCTGCGGAGCAGCGGTCAGAGTTAAGCCCAAGGCGAGGCTTTGCGAGCCCTGGGGTCAACCAACCAACCCAGTTGAGCCCCGAACGGGGCGATAGCGATCACCCGTAGTGGCCTAATTTGTAGGGGCGTCCCTCCGTGGGCGCCCGCGTATTGCCTGCGACGTGAGAAGGCCGGGCGTCCACGGAGGGACGCCCCTACAAATTGGGCCACCACCCGATCACCGGTAATCGGCGGACCGATACTATGAGCTCTCTGATCGCCGCTTCGCGGCTTCCAAATCCAACGAATCCTTGCCCAAGGCTCGCAAAGCCTCGCCCTGGGCTTGATTCTGACCGCTGCTCCACAGCTCGGTGAATGCTCACGTCTAATCGAGTGGGTGCTATTTAGATCGGTAGGACGCTTCGGTGATCTTCGTTGCGCATGACCAAGGGCAACAGCAATCTGGATTGAGATAATTAATAACGAACGCAATGGGCTACACCAGAATCAAATCGACCGCGCAAATCCTGGGCGTCAACTGCCTGTTACTTCTGCTGCCGTTTGCGGCGCACGCCCAAAGCTCCTCAGTCCAAACCATCCAGTTGCCAAGCAAGCTCGTCAACACGACGCTCTCCTACAACGTAATTCTGCCCCCGGACTATCACACCTCAAGGGCAACGCGATATCCGGTGTTGTATCTGTTGCACGGCTTTGGCGGCCACTACGGCGATTGGGTGACGCGCACAAATGTCGCTGATTACGCGGCGCAATATCGTTTGATTGTGGTGACGCCCGAAGGTAACAACGGCTGGTACACAGACAGCGTTTCGACGACGACGGACAAATACGAAAGCTATATCCTGAAAGAGTTGATTCCCGATGTCGAGAAGCGTTTTCGCACCATCGAATCCCGTTATGGCCGGGGCATTGCCGGACTTTCGATGGGCGGGTATGGAGCTCTGAAGTTTGGTCTGAAATCGCCGGCGACCTTCGCCTTCGCAGGTTCAATCAGCGGCGCCGTGGCAGTCCCGAGTTGGACCGAAGATGACTATCAAAACCTGAAGTCGATTCGCGATTCGGCGTTCAGCGCATTTGGCCCACTCGGATCCGAAGCGCGCAAAGCCAACGACATTTTCGAGATTACGCGAAATCTATCAAACGCGCGGATTGCCTCTCTGCCGTATCTATATCTCGACTGTGGTACCGAGGATATTTTCATTTCAGACAACAACCGGTTGGCGGTATTGCTGCGCGAGAAGAAGGTTCCGCACGAATTTCGTGAACTCCCGGGCGATCACAGCTGGCCATACTGGAACCAGCAGGTGCAGGAAGTTTTGAAAGTCGCGGCGGTGAAATTGCGAGCAGGGAAGAAGTAGGTACGCACTCCTCCGGAGTGCTGCTTGCGAACACACCGGGTGAGTACGTACCACAACAGAGTGCTGCCTACCAGCACGCCAGAGGCGTGCGTACCTATCTCGAAAAGAACTGAAAATTCTGGCCCTGGCCACGACGATTCACGTTACCGACCGGCTGGATGCCCATCACGCTCTGCACGATTGACAGTCGCGCGGTCATGCGAGCCTCGGGCAACTGGAATTTGTCGGCGGTTAAGTGGGCGCCGTCGAAATCGACTTTCGACAGCGAGCCCAATTCTCCGCTAAACCGCGCGACCATTCCCACCAGATCGCTGTCGCTGCGCGAAGACATCTCGCCGTCTTTGAAGATATCGACTTCGAACCCATTCAGCACCGTGGCCGCGGCCAGCAGTTCGTTTAGTTCCGCGATCCCCGCATCCAGAATTTGAAAGCTGCGCTTCGCATCAACTGTCGCGTAGGCGTGCGCGACCTTAATCTGATCTTCAAAGTCCTTGTAGTTCATGGCGCGCTTCGCCACTAAAGCATTGGCATCGTCAAGAAATCTGAGCGCGAGTTTGGGATTGTCTTTCTGGGTCGCAGCGGCTAAATCGATCAAATATTTTACGCGATCGGAATCTGATGGCAGCGCCGCCAGTTTCTGTTTGATCTCGTTCAGTTTTTCTGCCGATGCGGTCGTCGTCAGGCGCTTGAAGTCGATGGCCTGCATAATTGTGTTCTTCTGGGCTTCATTCAGATGATCGTTGGCAATCTGCATTGCGCGATCGGTGTTGCCTTCATCAATCGCCTTCTGGGCGGCCTGCTGGTAGAAAAAGCCCTGCGCCTGTGGCGGAGCGGCACCAGCGGCAGTCATCAGACTGTCACTGGTACCCTGCTGCGTCGCCGTCCGCATCTGGTTGACGAAGTTCATGGCATTGTTGTTGTTGACGCCCAGGTCAGTCAGTTTCTGACGCACGGCGGCTGCCCGGTCGGGATTGTATTGATCGATTTGCGGCAGCATTCCCTGCAACGAAAACAGGAGCGTCCGGGCGTTGTTCTGGCGTACCTGCGCGTCGTCCGGCGGAGTCTGCGGTTGCTGCGGTTGCTGTCCGGGGCCGCGCATGACTCGCGCGGCGCCACCACCACGTTGCGGGTTCCCGGTCTGGCCTGCGGAAGTCGCCGACAACGCTGCGCTAATCGTCTGTTCCATCAAATCGTGATAGGCGGTTTCGCTCAGGACAGGACTGCCGCCACGAATGTTCTGAGTAGGGCCGGCAGGGTTAGCCGTCGCCGGTTGGGCGGTACCTGCCGTGTTCGTGAGGCGCGGTCCGGGCAGCAATAAGTTCATGGCCACGCCGGTTGCTTCACGGCTGGCGAGCAGGCTGTCAGAAGACAAACGGGTCAAAGTTTTGTCGGCTAACTTTTTGAACAACTCAGGATCTTTTGTTTGCAACTGGCTCAGAACCCGATTGAGCGCGGTCGGAAATTCACCTTTGTCCAACGACTCAATTGTCTTTTGATAAGCAACCTTCGGATCGTTGGCGGCGATGGTGGCCAGCAGACTTTGCTCCAGGTTGTTGCCCTGATCGAAAACAAATTGGCGACCTTGTCGTGGATTCCCGGTTGCTGCTGCGGCCGGTGCCGGTTGCTGCTGGGTCGAGCGCAGCAGCTGGTAACCAAGCTCTGCGTCATGCCGGCCCGCAGTCAACACGAGTTCCTGTCTTATTTGATTGAGCGACTGTACGTCACCGCGATCGGTGCGGTCGACGTCCAACATCATCTGGCCCAGCATCGCGCCGGCGTCATTCAGCAGTCCGCGCGCGCGTGCCGGATTTTTCTCCCAGAGCATGTCGCCGGCGGCTATCTGCACCCGGATTTTGTTTTCCGGCAATCTCAGCCCCTGACTGTCGGTGACCACCTGCTCGAGCAACGCGATGGCCTTCTTTTCCTGCTTTGCCTTCTCTTCCTGTTGCTGTTGCGGATCGGGTGACTGCTGAGCGGTCGCGGCGGTTGAGGGCGCATCCTGCGCCGCGACAAGTGCGGCGAACGCCAGCAACAAAAATAAAGGTGCAATTTTCTTCATCATTATTTGGTACCTCTGAAACCGCGCGGGGGAAGATAGGCCGGCTGATTCTGTTTGATTAGACGCCCGGGCCGCAGATTTGGTTACTAAATGTGCTGATGATAACACGTCCGCTTAGGCGGACAGACACCGACAGTTTGTTGCACGCTCGCTAATTTGGCTGGTTCCGAATTTTACAAGCTGATGAGCATCGGTTAATTTGTGAAGCCCGTATCAGAAGCCCGCGCGTCATCAAGGGCCAGTTAGCCCTCCCCGACGGTCGGGCTTCTGACACAGTCATTTTTTGGAGCTGGAGACAAATTAATGGATCAGCGAACCGTAACGCATCATCACTGGAAAGATATTGAAGAAGAGCCCCTGTCAGATGTGATTTCGCGAAAATTGATTACCGGCGACCGGATGATGATCGCCCACGTCTATTTGAAGAAAGGCGCCATCGTGCCGCAACACTCGCACGAGAACGAGCAGATCACATATATCCTTGAAGGTGGTCTGCGGTTCTGGATTGGGCCGGACGAATCTGAGGTGATTGATGTGTTGGCCGGTGAAGTGCTTCACATCCCGTCGCACGTGCGGCACAAAGCGGAAGCATTGGAAGATACACTCGATGTAGATATCTTCAGTCCGCCCCGCCAGGATTGGCTGGACAAGACGGATGACTATCTGCGGCAGAAATGAATCCGCATGAAATATTCATCCGCAGATTACGCAGATTACGCAGAAAAGACTGAGCCACAAAAAAGGCACAAAGAAGCACAAAACCGAGATCATCGAAGAAGCAAGGTGTTCGTTCAAAACCGGTTCCATTAGAGATTCTCCTTGGCCTTTTCTGATTTTTTCGAATCTGTGAAATCTGCGCAATCTGCGGATAAATTCCTATGGACCTGGGTCTAAAAAACAAAATCGCTCTGGTCACCGCCGCCAGCCGGGGCCTCGGGCGCGCTGTCGCGGAAGAACTCGCGGCCGAAGGCGCCTCGCTGATTATCTGTTCCCGAAGGATTGACGCTATTGAACGCGTGGCGGTTGAAGTAAACGGTAGCACCGGGGCCGAGGTTCTGGGCGTCGCGGCCGACGTTGCCAATCCCGTTGACGTGGCGCGCCTGGTCCAATCAGGCATCGAGCGTTTTGGGCGTATCGATATTCTGGTAACCAACGCCGGTGGACCACCGGCGGGGCAGTTTGAGAGTTTCACGCTCGCACAATGGGAAGCAGCGACGCGCCTGCTGCTTCACAGCGCAGTCGAGTTGGCTCGTCACACGCTGCCGGGAATGAAAGAGCGGCGCTGGGGACGGATTCTCAACATCACATCAATTGCGGTGAAGCAACCGGTTGATAATTTGATCCTTTCGAACAGCCTGCGCGCCGCGGTCACTGGCTTTGCGCGCACCCTCGCCAACGAGGTGGCGAGTTTTGGTATCACCGTTAACAACATCATGCCCGGCTACACGCGCACGGAACGTGTGGAAGAGTTGGCGCAAATGATGTCAGAGAAGCAGGGAATCACCCCCGCGGAATTCATCGCGCGCTGGGAGCAGGAAATCCCCATGCGGCGCATCGGTGAGCCACGCGAGTTTGCGGCCCTGGCGGCGTTTCTGGCTTCCGAGCGCGCCAGCTACATCACCGGCACTTCGATTCCGGTTGATGGTGGATGGATTCGCGCGTTGTTGTGATCGCACCCCGAGACAATCTTCTCGGTTTGGATTATCATCGGGCCCTCAAATGGAGATTTGAATATGAGGTCCCTCACTCGATTCATATTGTTCATGGCTCTGAGCCTGGCTGGGCCCGCGCTCGTTCAATCACAGGACAACAGCAGGAACAAAGGTGGCTCGATCGCTGGCCGCGTGACGATCGCGAGTAAACCCGTAGCTGGAGTGACGGTCACCGTGAGCGCTGGTGCTGAGGCCGTGTCGGGCAGTGGCGTGAGCTTGAAGACCACAACTGACGACGAGGGCCGCTTTCGCGTCTCTAATCTTCCGTCGGGAACGTATTATGTCTGGCCGTTCATCCCGGCATTTGTGGTCAACGAAGGAACTGGAATTTATCCACAAGGAAAAAGCGTGGCGGTCGAAGATGGCGAAGTTGCCGAGGACATCAATTTTACTTTGAACCGTGGCGCGGCGATTACCGGCCGGGTGACCGACTCAGCGAATCGGCCGCTCATAGAAGAACGTATTCGCATCCTGCCAGTCGATCCAAATTTGCGGCGGTTAACCAGTTCAATTTATCCGAGCATCAACAGCATTCTCACTGACGACCGCGGCATATATCGGGTGTACGGCCTGCCCGCCGGAAAATACAAAGTCGCAATTGGCGATCAATTTGCGGCCTTTACCGCCACCAGAGGCAGACGCTTCTCTCCGCAGACCTTTCACCCCGACGTCACCGACGAAGCGAAAGCGACGCTCGTCGAATTAACTGAAGGCAGCGAAGCCAGTAACGTCGATATCACTGTGGCCCGATCGATGACCGGCTTTTCGGCGACCGGAACAGTCATTGATGCCGAGAAAAATCAGCCGGTAGGCGGTGTCAGCTTTGGCCTAACCATAATCGTTGGCGGTCGTCCATCGGGATTCATGAGCGGCAATGGCATCTCGACCAGCTCGGGAGCCTGGCGCATTGATAATCTGCCGCCTGGGCGCTACGCGGGCAGCATCCTGCCGGGCTCGGGAACCGGCTATTACGGCGAGACTCAACCTTTTGACATAACCGACGGCGACGTCAGCAACCTGGAAATGAAAGTTCATCAGGGCTCGATGATCAATGGCAACGTGGTATTCGAAGGGCCGGTGGACAAAATGGTCTGGGCGCGGCTTTCGCAGACGCGGTTGGCCATAACCATGTCCGCGGTCGGGGGTTCGATAGGCACCATAAGTTATGCAAACATCAACCCTGACGGAAGTTTTCAAGCTGGCCCCTTCCAGGCGGGTACGGCGGTTATTCGTCTTACCGGTGCCGACAGAAATTCGTCGGCGGAATTTGCCGCATTGAGCATGGATGTGAATGGGGCAGATAAGAGCCGGGGCATCGAGATCACGCCCGGTGAAAATGTCTCCGGAGTCAGGATCACAGTTGGCTATGGTACCGGCACCATTCGCGGAACTGTCCAAGTTGAAGGCGGCGCCATACCTTCAGGGCAATATATTAGTGCTTCGTTCACGCGCACTGGCAGCCCGCTCGTCATTTCCTACACTCGAATCGATGCGCGCGGCCGGTTTGTCTTTGAGCACGTGCCTCCGGGAAATTATGAGGTCGTCGTGACCGCGTATGTGGACCGCAAATCGGTGACTGCCCGGCAATCAGTTGTGTCCAGTAACGGCGTCGTAACTGAGGTGACATTTGCTCTGAATCTCAGCCCTGGTCCAACGCCCGGACCTTGAGCGTTTCCCGCAGAGTTCTCATTTATGAAATTCAGGTCCCTGATGGTTCTGGCTGTTGCGGTCGCAACGTTCTCCCTTGCCCGGTATGCCGGCGCCCAAACTACTCCTAAAACCACCGACGAAGAGATTGGCGTTACCAAACTCGGATCGATCACCGGACGAGTGGTTGCCGATGGCCAGCCCGTAATCAACGCCGTTGTCTCATCGTCTCGCCTGAACTCCACGGGCCCGGCGCGCGCGGTGCCGGTCAACGACGATGGTGATTTCGAGTTAAAAGGACTGGAGCCGGGTGTGTATCGGATTACCGCCGCGGCGTCCGCCTATGTCACGGCGCCGACGGATTCCGAGGTGGAGACGTATTATCGGGTGGGCGATTCGGTCGCGCCGCTGAGATTGATCAAAGGCGGTGTGATTACCGGCAAGGTTTTGACGGCCGCCGACGCGCCCGTGGTCGCTGTCAGAGTACGCGCTTCGATGATTCGGGATATCAACGGTAAGGCGCCGGCCACGCTGGGACGGAGCCTCGAACAAACCACCGATGACCGCGGCATCTTTAGAATCTTCGGATTGTCTCCCGGCACTTATGTAGTTTCATCGGGTGGACCAGGACCAAGCGGCTATGGCGTTAACGCCTTCGATAACGACGCCCCGACTTTCGCCCCGTCATCAACTCGAGACACGGCTGCCGAGATCCCAATCGCTGGCGGCGAAGAAAAGACCGTCAACATTCACTATCGCGGAGACGTGGGTCACGTGGTTAGTGGAAATGTGACCGTGACGGCCACACCCAACACTCCGTGGATCAGCATCTATCTTGCGCGACTGGTCGATGACGCTCCGGATGTGAGGATGTCGACTTCCCAAAACACCGGCGCCAGGGGTTTCGAGTTCAATGGCGTGGCCGATGGTGAGTATCTAATCTGGGCCCAGTATGCGCCCACTCAAAGCGAAACGCTTTTGTCTGAGCCAAAGCGAATTACCGTGAAAGCGGCGGATGTTACCGGAATTGAGCTGAGCACAAAACCTCTGGCCACGGTTGCGGGAGAATTGATTCTGGAATCGTCAAAGCTCGAGGCCTGCAAAGAAAAACGCCGGCCAGTTTTTGACGAGACGCTGATCACGATTGAGCGTAGACAGAAGGGGACTCCTAAAGAACAACCGCAACTTCCGCTTTACCGCACCGCGCAGGCAGTGCCGGACAGCAACGGAAAATTCCTGCTGCGCAACCTTGGCGCCGGCCAATACCGTCTGGATGTGCGCTTCTTTGCGCGCTACTGGTTTTTCCGATCAATTACCGCGCGGGCGGCGACGGCTACGCCGGCAACGCAAGCCAGCGATGCCGCACCGGGCTGGTTGGCATTGAAAGCCGGAGACCGTCAGACGGGCGTCAGGGTAACACTCTCGGAAGGCGCGGCTTCGCTGAATGGAAAGGTTGAGCCGGCTCGAGATGAGAAGCTGCCGCCGCAACTGTCTGTCTATCTGTTGCCTGCCGAAAAGGAGAGCAGCAATGACGTGCTGCGCTTTTTCAGCGCTCGCGTCGAGGCTGATGGTGCCTTTGCGTTCGATCATCTGCCGCCAGGTCGTTATCGCGCGCTGGCGAAGGCGCCGTCGGAAAACGAACGCCCTGGCACCGCTGACCTCCGGCTGCCTGACGCGGCCGATACGCGCCTCAAACTCAGGCGCGAGGCAGAGGCCACCAGGTTTGAAGTCGAATTGCAGCCCTGTCAGAATATGTCCGATTATCATCTTAACGTTAAGTCGAACTAGTTTTCCGTATGAACTGCACACACCTGGATCAAATCCATGAAGTAACACCCAGCGCCGACGGCTGTGAAGACTGCCTGAAGATTGGCGACACCTGGGTACACCTGCGAATCTGTATGAGTTGCGGCCACGTCGGCTGTTGTGACTCGTCAAAGAACAAACACGCGACCAAACATTTTCGCGCAACAAATCATCCGATCATTAAGTCCTTCCAGCCCGGTGAAGAATGGGGTTGGTGCTATGTCGATGAAGTGATGTTCGACGAGTTGTAGATTGCCAGGTACGCACGCCTCTGGCGTGCTCGTGAGAACCGCAGTCCGGAGGAATGCATAACTCACCAAATCCGCTCTCATTCACACCTGGCTTTAGCCAGGTGAACTGCACCAGGCAAACGCTGGGAACCGTTTAAACGGTTTCCCCTTCCGAGGACATTTTCAATCACCCGGCTGAAGCCGGGTGTGAATGAGAACCTCGACTCTCTCGCTGTTCGCCCAAGGCGGGCATTCAAACCTTCAAGCTGCGACACTCAATCCTTGCGCCGCCCTTTTGTGAATGGCAACATGCTCGCGTTTGCAAGATGAAACTACCCGGCGCTTCTTCCTGGCCGGCGGAGGCCCTCAAAAATGGATCACATTATTAGCTGGCAGTTGGCGGGACACCTGGCGTCGGTGCTGACCATGTTGGCTTATCTGCTCAAAGACATACTGTGGCTGCGACTGCTGACAATTTTTTCCTGCTTCGCCGGCATTGCTTTTAATTATTTTGTCCCGGCGACACCGCTGTGGACAGTCATGTATTGGAATGTGCTGTTTGCCATCATCAACATTGTACAGATTGCCATCATCATCAAAGAACGCGCGGGCGTTCACTTTTCCGAAGAAGAGAAAGAGTTGCACGACACGCTGTTCAAGAATTTCGCGCCTTTCGAATTCATGAAATTGATGCGCGTCGGCAAATGGCTCGAAGCCAAACCGGGCGAAGTCCTGGCGACTGAGAAGAAAGCTCTCGAAAGCGTGATGTTGATTTACAACGGGACGGTGGGCGTCGAGCAGAATGGACTGGAAATCGCCAAATTGAAAGACGGCAATTTTATCGGCGAGGTCAGCTTCATCACCGAAGGCATGGCCACTGCGACCGTGCGCGCCTTGCAGCCCACGCGTTACATCGCCTGGCCCAAAACGGCAATCAAAGCGCTGCTGAGCCGCAACCCGAGTATGCGATTCGCGATGCAGGCGTTGCTGAGCACGGACTTGAGTAAGAAGTTGATGCGCCGCGCGCCGTCATTTCACGGCAAAATCGATCTGGATGAAATTCTCAAGGCAGACAAGCCTGAGGGGAAGGACTGAACAAGCGCTTGGTCAGAGATGGGCGTGCCCCAGAATTTACTACCAGGGGATTAGATAAACAGATCGGCCGGCACGTGGAAGTAATCCGCCAGTGCGCGTGCGTGAGACTTGCTGATCCCGCGTTTGCCGTTAAGTACCTCGGAGGCAATCCCTTTCGAACCGAACACTTCCCACAAGTGGGTTTGCTTTACCTCGCGAGATTCCATTAGATGTTGGAGTACTTCCAAAGGAGTAGCGTCTTTAGGGTGGTAATATCGTTCTTCGAAGTCTTCCACCAGCCTGGTCAGCAGTTTCAGAAGCTTTTCTTCTTCAGGCGATAAATCTTCGCCATTGTCCATCAGTTTTTTAATAACCTTCAGCATGCGCTCGTTCTCTGCTTCGGTTTCAATGATCACAGGCATAGTTTGAGACAGAAGTCTCTTGTATCGCGTCGGGTCGATTCTGCGTACTGCTCTCCTCATTCTTTCCATTTTCCCAGATCATATTCTTCGTGTGTTATGACTGAGACCACGAAGACAGTCTGACTCCTATAAACGATGCGTGCGATTACTCTGTATTTGTTGCCCCGTATATTAAACACCACATACCTGCCCACTAAATCAGCGGCTGGATAAGTCTGCTTCAATTCCGCGAGGTTTTGCCAATTAGCTCTCTTTACTGTTCTGTACCAACCCGTCAAAGAACTCTCCGCATCAATGTGGCTGGAAAAGAACTCCCGGATCCTCTTGAAACTGATCACATGCATAAAGGGTTTCCTCTCGAATCAACTTCAGATTTGTCGTATTCATCATCGTTCCCTCCATTGTTTGTAGCTCGAGTCAGGGCTCAAGCTTGGTTATTTGTGATTTGCCGTTGTCAGGCATGGAATGTTCTCACAATGAGAACGTGGATGTCAAACCCCTAAGGCTCCGACAGCTGCAATAACTCCTTCAAATATCCCTGCCAGATCTTCGCAATCGTGTGCGTGCCGTGACCGCGGGTCTGCTCGGTAATAGGAAGCATTATGAAGCGCCCACGTTTCACACGTTTTATCTCGCGCTCAATCATTCCCAACTCCGGCGGATTGATAAAGTCATCCGCGGAATTGATCGCAATCAAAGGCGCTTTGATCGTTTCCAGCTTTGGCGCCGGATTGTATTCGCGTGAAGCGTCGATTTGATAGATGAGATCGTTCGCGTCCAATCGCGCCAGCGCCGGCTTGAAACGATCAAGATAGAATTTCTCAGCAGCTTCACGCGTCGGCGCTGCGGCCTGCCAATTTAGCGGCGCACTGCCGGCCAGTAACAACAGGTCCTGGGCGGTGGTCAGGCTTCGGATCGGCTGCGTCTTGTACTCGCCGCCCATCCAGTCAGGATCGCTCTTAATCGCGTCAATGACCATGAACCGCCAGATGCGATTGCGTCCGGCAATCTCAACCGGGTTGCTCGCCAGCGGCATCAGGGCATCCATGAAATCCGGGTACATCTCGGCCCAGACCCACGTCTGCATTCCGCCCATCGACGTGCCCATCACCAGGCGCAGATGGTTCACACCGAGCTTCTTGGTGAGCACTTCATACTGCGCCTTAATCATATCGTCGTAGGTGTAGCGCGGAAATTTTGCGTGCAGTCCGTCGCTGGGCTTGCTCGATTTGCCATGGCCGAGACCGTCGGGAAGGATGATGAAATATTTGGTGGCATCGAGCAGTTGTCCCGGTCCGAAAAGAACGCTCGCAAAAGTAAGATTCAGCAGACTGCCTCCGTTGCCGCCCGTGCCGTGGCCAATCCAAACCGCGTTCTCGGCGATGCCGGCACTGTTGGTTTTCAGAGTGCCAATGGTGCGGTAGTGCATGTTCAATTCCGGCAGCGTTTCGCCACTCTGAAAACGAAAATCCTTGATGACGTAATCGCCTTCGACCGGCGCCGGGTAATTGCGTGGCACGGGTGTGGGCGTCGGTGTCTGGCCGAAAGCGTGACTAAACATGAGCAGTAAAAGCGGTAACAGTAAGCGTCTCATCGGCGGCGGCTCCTCCAATATGTTTGTGAACGATTCGAGGTGTTATTTATCACAGAGTCACAGAGGATAACAGAGTGACAAAGAAATGAAAGTCAGCGCAGCGGAAACAGCTGCGGAGCAGCGATCAGAGTTAAGCCCAAGGTGAGGCTTTGCGAGCCTTGGGTAATGCCAATTATATGTTGAGAGCCGCGAAGCGGCGTCAGAGAATGAAAGTCAGCTGCTTACCTGTGATCGCAGTCGCCCCTTCAGGGCTCGATCACTTTAGATGGTTCGTACCCAAGGCTCGCAAAGCCTCGCCTTGGGCTTAACTCTGATCGCTGCTCCGCAGCTTAGGCCAACCCGTTGGAATGAATCGTCGAGGTAGTGATAATCTTCCGCGCACGTTCAGGCGTTCCCAATCGTGAAAAAAAGGACAATGAATATGAAGAAGCTGCGAGTCATCACCGGTGTATTAATTCTGTTTGTGGCGGCGGTTTCAGTCACGGCTCAGAATGGCGGAACGCGCGGGGTCACGCCCGAAGACTATTTGGCGTTCGAATTCATTGCCGATCCGAACATCTCGCCGGACGGGAAACTCGTCGCTTATGTCGTAACGAAAATCGACAAGGCGCAGAACCGGCGCAACTCTTCAATCTGGATGGCCACCACCGACGGCAGTCGCGCGCCCTGGCAATTCACCACCTCGCCGCAGTCCTCGAATTCGCCGCGCTGGAGTCCTGATGGAAAGTCGATTGCCTTTCTATCGTCGCGGCCGGAAGGCGCGCCGGCGGGTGCGTCTGCTGAACCTCCTCGTAATCAGGTCTACCTGCTTTCAATGAATGGCGGCGAAGCAAAGCGGATCACGAATCTGAAAAATGGAGTCAGCTTGTTTCGCTGGTCGCCGGACGGAAGTCGCCTGGTGGTGGTTAGTCGCGTCGGGCCATCTGATAACAGGGGTGATAATCGAACCACCGAAAGTAAAGATCGCAGCGACGTACGCCACTACAAAAATTCTTCTTACAAATTCAACGACAGTGGCTGGTTCGACGATCGGCGCACGCATTTCTGGGTGGTTGACGTCAAGAATGGTGACGCGAAGCAAATTACCAAAGGCGAAGACTGGAACGATAGTGATCCGCAATGGTCTCCGGACGGCAAGCGCATTGCCTTCGTTTCAAATCGCACCGGCAAAGAATACGACGAAGATCGCAATACTGACGTTTGGGTGATCAATGCTGACGGCGCCGGCTCCCTTACAAAAATTTCCGATCACGATGAATCAGACAACCAGCCGCGCTGGTCGCCCGACGGCAAATGGATAGCCTTCACCGGCGAACTTCATGATCGCGATCATCCGAAGATCTGGCTGGCGCCGTCGACGGGTGGCGCGCCTTCAACTCTGGCGGCAAATAATCTCGATCTGATTCCCAGCGGCCTGGAGTGGTCAGATGACGGCAAGTCGCTTTATTTCGAAACCGGAGTGAAAGGTGAACTGCATCTTTTCCGGGTCGATGTGCCGACGAAATCTGTGTCGCAGGTTACTTCAGGCGCGCGCGGAGTTCGCAGCGCTGATTTCAACTTTGCGAGCGGCAAAATGGTTTACCTGGCGAATGATTTCAAACATCTCGACGATCTCTACGTTGCGGATCTCAACGGCAAGAACGAACGCAAGCTGACGAATCTTAACGAAGCGTTATGGAAGCAACTTCACTTTGCCGACGTCGAGCGCTTCACTTACAAGAGCGCGGATGGTTGGGACGTTGATGCTTTCTTCGTAAAGCCCTCAGGCTGGCAGGAAGGGAAGAAGTATCCGCTGGTGCTCAGCATTCACGGTGGACCAGCCGGGCAATACGGCGTCGATTGGTATCACGAATTTCAGGTCTATGCGGCGAAAGGTTACGCAGTGCTGTTTACCAACCCGCGCGGCTCGACCGGCTATGGCCAAAAGTTCGAGCGCGGCATCGTCAACGAATGGGGTGGCAAGGACTATCTCGACGTGATGAACGGGCTGGATGCGGCACTCCGGAAGTATCCGTGGATCGATCAGAATCGTTTGGGCGTGACCGGCGGCAGCTATGGCGGCTTCATGACCAACTGGATTGTCGGTCATACCGATCGTTTCAAGGCAGCGGTGACGCTGCGCAGCGTCTCGAACTTTATTTCGGATGAAGGTACGCGTGACGGCGCTTATGGGCACACGCCGGATTTCAGCGGCGACTTGTTTGAGCGGTTCGATTTTTATTGGGACCGCTCACCTTTGAAATATGCAAAGAACGTAAAGACGCCAACTCTGATTCTGCACTCCGATAACGATTTTCGCGTCCCCATCGAGCAGGGCGAGCAATGGTTTCGCGCGCTCAGGCACTTTGGCGTGACCACGGAAATCGTCTTCTTTCCGCGCGAAAACCACAACCTAACCCGGACCGGCGAGCCGAAGCATTTGGTCGAAAGTCTAAACTGGCAACTTTACTGGTTTGACCGGTTTTTGAACGGAAATGCTGCGGCGGCGCCACCGGATGCGAAGTAGATCCGCGCAACCTTCGAGCGTTAGAATGCGTTTTAACTTATGGCCTGCTGATTGCTGCTCTTGATTCTTAAAATGCGCGAACGGTTTGAACATCGAAGGTTAGAACGAGCCAGGCTAATGGTCCTGAGTGTTTTGCTCCTCATGGGCCTTGTCCTGCCGAGCTATTCACAGAAGACCAGCACGTCACAGAAAAAGAGCGGGTCACAGAAAAAGAGCGCGGCGAAAAAACCGCCAGTTGTCGAGACTCCGGCGCCAGAAACCAACCTTGCGAAACTTCGCGACGAATACATCAAAGCGACGAAAGATTACAAAGCGAGTTTGCAGAAGCTGCTGGGGATGTATCAGGCCAGCGTCACAAAAGCCGAGCAACGCCACGAACAGATGCAGAAGCTTTTGGCCGATGGATTGATCTCAAAGTCTGAGCTGGAACAATCCGAAACTTCTCTGACTGAGGCCAGAATAAAAGTCACGGGTGTCGAACAACAGATGGCCGGCGCTGATAGTCAGATAGCTAACGCGCTACTCGAAATCGAGGGCGACAGGCAATTAGCTAAGCTTGGCCCGGCGCGCAGGGGAGCGCTGGTTCAGACGACCTCGTTCATAAGATTCACGGGCGCCGGACACTGGGTCTTGTCGCAGGCGAACCCAATCGAAACGTTCTTTCAGCAAACGTTCAAACGGCCTTTGCCCATTGCGGTATTCGGCCAGGGAAACATTCACAATCAGTGGCGGCTGGATCATCGCAACGCGATGGATATTTCGTTGAACCCGGACGGCGCTGAGGGTCAGGCGCTGATCAGATTTTTGCAGAGCAACGGAATCCCGTTCTCAGCCTTTCGCGGAGCGATTCCCGGAGTGGCGACCGGACCGCATATTCACATCGGCTTGCCTTCGCATCGGTATTAGTGGCGCAGACTTTAGTCTGTGAATCGGCTGCCCGAAACACAGAATGAAGGAGACTCTGATTAAGTAGATTCCCCTCCCTCTGGGAGGGGTTAGGGGAGGGGCACAGCTACGAGTCGATACCCAAAAAAGATCCCGCGCGGGGGCTTTGCTGCAAAAGTCTTTCCACCTCCGCGAAGCGGGACTGAATGGAAATAGCCCAGCGCTTCAGAGGCTGTGTAAAAACTCGGAGTTCCAGCGCCAAAGGCGCAAAATGTAACAGCCTGGGCCATCGGCCCAGGTTGACGTAGTTGCAGGATCCAAGCGCTGAAAGCGCGAAATAACCCTAGCGCTACTAGTGCGGTCTTCGTTTAACGATTCTATTTCGCGCCTTCAGCGCTTTCTAAATCTGGCTTGCCGCTCACCTGGGGCGTTGCCCCAGGCTATTACATTTCGCGCCGTTGGCGCTTGCTAGCCGACTTTTGCAGCAAAGCCCCGCGCGGGCTGAAAGCCCGCGCACAGAGGTAATTTGCTTTTTCTCTTTGCCGTAGCTGCGCCCCTCCCCCGCCCCTCCCCAAGGGAGGGGAGCAAATGCTATTTTCAATCTGATCTCGATCAGAGCTTCCTGAAGTCTGTGCCACCTGACTTCACTTTATCTCATCCAGTCTTTCTTTCGCCTGAACGATCATGTAGCGGAGCTTGACCAGATCGTCCATGATCAGGAACAAACGCAAGCGATCGAAAAATCCACCTTCGATGGCGGCGGCCACGCTGGTGCCGGTCTGTTGTTTGAAAACCATCACCTCGAAATCTCCGCGCGTGCGATAGCGCTCTTCAAAATGGCTGAGCTTGGTCACGTTGTCGTCGGCCTTGATCATCGTGTCCACCATTTTGACGAGTGCATCAATCTCTTCGTAGTCAATCATCGATCTGATTTCGTCGGCCCGGCTGTTCGCATCGGCGGGGACGAAGGTAATTAAAACCCCGGTCGCGCGGTCAGAGTTGTGAGTGTCACGCACCTCGAACGCTTCAACCCGCGCCGACCCGTTCTGGGCGCGCAAGGTGCCGACCCAATGACGGCCTTTGATTAGCAAAGTTTCCATGCGACCGTCGATGTCTTCGAGTTTGTTGCGCGGTACGTAAAACTGCGGATCGCGCGGCGGCGGCAGCCGCTCCCAGCGTCTCTGCGCCTGCACTGCGCTCAGCGATACAAGCAGTACTAGAATTGAGAAAATCAGTAAGCGAGCCGGTTTCATACACAACTCCTTCGCAGATTTAGTTGAACGAACGTTGGCGAGCCCAGAGAGAGTTTACTGTTTGATTGTAACTTAGCTCACTGGATTTGGTTCCAAAAATCGCGCCCTTCGGGGCTGGTTATGTCTTAGTTTGACTTTGCGCATCTTTGCGCCTTGCCGACTTTGCGTGAACATTACCGTTTCCTGCGAGACACTCACGCAAAGGCGCAAAGCCGCAAAGAAAAACCGCAAAGTAAGACACTATGCGAGCCGCAAATCTTTCCCTAATTACCCGGGTCGATATAAAGTCTTACTTCAGTCCGGCACCGTCACGGAGTTGCGCTTGAGACTAACGAACCTATTTCTGGCTGTGGCATTCGTGCTTTCAGCCGGTAGTGTGCTCGCGGCGCAAACCAAAGAGAACGACGCTAAAGCTCGCTTTGACCAGTCCGCAAAAGGATTTCTCCGTCACGGTGGTGTGGTCAACTTCGTCGATGGACAGGCGGAATGTGTCTGCGTAAACGCGCGCGGCTCAACTCTCCGCGCCAGGCAGGAATTATCGGCCGGGGATACGATTAAGGTTGGCGCGGGTCGCGTCGAGATCCTTTTGAATCCCGGCTATTACCTCAGGTTGGGGCCGCATACTGAGGCCCGGCTGCTCGATCTCACTCCCGCTAATCTGAAAATAAAAGTCGTTTCCGGCGCGGCCATCGTTGAAATCGCCATGGATGGGTATAACGCCGGGTACCGTGATTTTGCCAATCGTGTCTTCGATATCGTGACGTTCATCACTCCGCGAGACGAGTATGCCATCAGCCGGGCCGGAGCTTGTCGATTGGATATCGTCTCTGCCGAAGAATCAAAGATAAGCGTTCTCAAAGGACGAGTCGTGGTGGCCGGCACGATTGTCGGTGAAGGACGAACAGCCTCGGTCGTTTCCAGTCACGTGAGTGTCTCCGATCGCAAAAACGCCCCCGTGGACGCCTTCGATACCTGGAGTCGCGAGCGGGCGGCGGCTCTGGTGCGTTCGAACAAATCTCTCAAACAGCTCGAATGGTACAAACAAATGCGAGACGGGCGTGCCTATCTCGATATCATGGAAGACGTAGCCTCGGACTCTGGCAGCACTCGCACCATCTCAGCACGACACGGATTGATCGCCTTCGTCGAAAACGGTAGCACGTTGAAGAGCGGAAGTTCGGCGTGGGAAGTTGTGGAGGCCGGCGGGAACTTGTCTGACGGCGATCGCCTGCGAACTGAAACTGAAAGCCGCGCTGAGGTTCATCCCTACCCCTACTTCTATCTCTTCATGAATCGCAATTCCGAAATACGCTTTTCGGATCCTGAAGATAGCGATGTCTCGGTCGAGCTTGTCAAAGGAGCGGTCGTGGTTGTGGTTGCCGAAACGTATCAAAAAGCTCGCGAACGGAGCTCGCTGAAATTGATTGCCGGTGATGCCAGTTTTGAGATTGGCCGGGAAGGCTTCTATCACCTCAACCGTGCGGACGGCGGCCCTGTCGAAATGCTGATCTATCAGGGCGCGGTGCAATTGAACGGAAACGAGATCGGTGCGCGAAAAAGATTGATCGTCAACGGGGCGAACTTAACGCGCTCTTCCCTGGACAAGGATGATCAGAGCAGTTTCGACGTTTGGAGCGAGCGGAGAGTGACGCGGAACCTGGTGAGCCCGGTTGTCAGAAAACTCTGGTTTGCCGGCGCCTGGTACCTGGATCCGTCGTCGGACGAGTACACATTTGTCCCGGGGGACCGGTACTGCAAATCACCTTACGGTGGCGACTATTCAGTGACCTACAGAATCAACCGTATGCGAACGCTTCGCCGAATCGAAACCAGCGAACAGCCCAGCACGATTCGAACAACGAGCCCGGTGTCGCGGCCGAGGATCTTGAAATCACCGCTCCTTCGCAATTAGCGGCTGGCCTTCGGGTTCAGATTCGAGAGGCCGGCGATGCGCCTGCTGGTCGTCCACCGGTGGCGGTGGATGGCTGATGAACTTCTCCAACGCCGCATCCACAACTTCATTGATGCGTGTCACCGGCACAATCTCCAATTCCTTTCGCACGTCTTCGGGAATGTCTTCGAGGTCCGCTTCGTTGCGCGCGGGCAGAATGATTCGATGAATGCCGGCGCGATGCGCGGCCAAAACTTTTTCCTTAATGCCGCCCACCGGAAACACCAGGCCTGACAGAGTTATCTCACCGGTCATCGCCGTATCGGGTCGCACTCGCCGTCCGGTGTAAAGCGATGCCAGCGCCGCGGTGATCGTCACCCCGGCGCTGGGTCCATCTTTGGGGATGGCGCCGGCGGGCACGTGCAAGTGCACGCCATATTCTTTGAACATCGACGAATTGATCCCGAACTCCTGGGCGTGCGACCAGAGATACGATTGCGCGGCGCGCGCCGACTCCTGCATGATTTCGCCCAACTGTCCGGTGATGGTAAAGCCGCGGCCTCCCGGCAGCAGGTTTGCTTCGATGAATAGAATCTCGCCGCCCATTTCAGTCCAGGCCATGCCGGTCGAGACTCCCGCCGGCAGTTCTTTGCGGGCGAGTTCCGGATAGAAGCGCGGCGCGCCCAGATATTCCTTTATGCTTTCGCCGTCAACGGTGACTTTTTCAGTTTGGCCCTGGGCGATTTTGAGCGCGACTTTTCGCGCCAGCCGGCCAATATTTCGCTCGAGTTGGCGCACGCCCGCTTCGCGCGTGTAGCGCGTGGCGATTTCCATAATCGCGCTGTCGGCGATCTCAATTTGCTCAGGCGTCAAACCGTTCTCTCGAATCTGGCGCGGCAAGAGATAGCGTTTGGCAATCTGCAGTTTCTCGCGATCGCTGTAGCCGGCGAGCCCGATAATGTCCATGCGATCTCGCAGCGGCGGCGGAATTGGTCCCAGTTGATTTGCCGTAGCGATAAAGAAAACTTTCGAGAGATCGAAGGGCAGATCGAGATAGTGATCGGTAAACGAATTGTTCTGTTCAGGATCGAGGATCTCAAGCAGCGCTGCCGCCGGATCGCCACGATAATCCGCACCGAGCTTATCGATCTCGTCGAGCATCATCACCGGGTTGTTCACGCCGGCCCGACGAATTGATTGAATGATGCGGCCGGGCATGGCGCCCACGTAAGTACGCCGGTGGCCGCGCAGTTCGGCTTCGTCGCGCACCCCGCCCAGACTCAGCCGCTCGAATTTGCGGCCCATCGCGCGCGCGATCGAACGGCCCAGCGAAGTCTTGCCCACGCCCGGAGCACCGACAAAACAAAGAATCGGGCTCTTGGCGTCGGGCCGCAATTTAATGACCGCCAGGAATTCAAGGATGCGTTCCTTCACATCCTTGATGTCGTAGTGATCTTCATCCAGAATTTTCTGCGCTTCATTCAGATCCAGCAGGTCTGCCGAAGATGTTTTCCAGGGCAGCTCGAGAATGAAATCGAGATAGGTGCGAATGACGTGATAGTCGGGGGCCATCGCCGGCAGCTTCTCCATGCGGCTTAACTCGCGTTCAGCTTCCTTGCGAACCTCGTCCGGCAGATCGGCTTTGGCCAGGCGCTCGCGCAACTGTGCCGCTTCGGCCTGTTCACCGCCTTCGTCTTCACCCAGCTCTTTCTGGATCGCTTTCATCTGCTGGCGCAAGACGTAATCGCGTTGCGCCTTATCCATCTCCGTCTGCGCTTCGTTGGCAATCTTCGAACGCAGGCGAATGATCTCAACTTCACGCGCCAGAAAATCATGTGACAGATGCAGGAGATCGTCGACGGTGCCGGCCTCGAGCATCTGCTGCTCTTTCTCGACTCCAAGGTTGAGAATCGAACCCAGGAAATACGCCAGCCGCACCGGATCGTCCGCGCTGAGCACAATCATGCGAACTTCGGGCGGCACCTGCGGCAGATAGGCCAGCGCCTGTTGGATCAATGATTGAACGTTGCGCTTGGTCGCTTCCACGGTTTCTTTGTCCTTGACGGACAAAGGCGGCAGCACGCGCACACGTGCTCGCATGAACGGCTCTTGCTGTTCCCAGGCGACCATTCGGATTCGATCACTTCCCTGGACGATCAAGTGGAGAGTGTCTTCCACTCGTTCCATCCGCTTGATCATCACCAGCGTCCCAACTTCAAACAGATCTTCGGACTTAGCATCGCCGTCCGAGACGCGTTCGGGGCGCACGCTGATGCAGGCGAGCAGTTTTTCTTCGCTCGCCAGCGCCGCTTCGACCGCGGCCATCGAGCCCGGTCGTCCCACAGACAGCGGCACCATCGTTTCCGGAAACAGGGTCGTGTTCTGGAGCGGAAGGACTGGAATTACAAAGGCCTCGCCCTCTGGCTTTTTAGGGACCGCGGGCTCAGCAGTCTGATTTGAATTGTTTTCTGTTTCTGCCATCGAATTAATTATGAATACGAAAAAATAGGGTCTACCGTTTGGCGGCTTTGGCTTGCTCTTCGTGCAGCCGCAGGATCAAAAGCCCGTCGCGATAATCACGATCGATCGACACATGTTCTATCGAGCGGGGGAATTGAATCATCTTTTCGAAACGGCTGTAGGTGATCTCGAGCTGGTAATGCGAAACGCCTTCACCGCAGGTCGCATCGCGGCGCAGTCCGCTGATGCGCAGGACCCGCCCGTCAATGGTAATTTCAATATCTGCTGGTCTGATTCCGGCCAGATCGACTTTGACGATCCAACCATCGTCGGTGCGGTAGACATCTGCGGCGGGACACCACAAACGACCCGAAGGCCGCCGATGGCGATCGTCGCGAATCATGCGGAAATAGCGTTCAAGCGATTCGCCGGACATAAAAGTTCAGCTCCGTTCCTGAATAACCGAAGGGGTTCGAATAGGGGTTCGTATGAATGAATTATAGATGTTTCGAAGGCGAATGACGAATCCGCAGATTACGCACGTAGTCAGTACCACCCGCGTGAGCGGGTGGGTTAAGGACACAACTCCAGGTCCTTCATTATCCCATCCGCTGACGCGGATGGTACTGACCCGGTATTTCTGTAATCTGCGGACACCACGCTATTTGAGCATCAACCACGCCGCCAACGCGGCTTGTTTCTCATCTGCACGCCACGGTGGATCAAGCAAACCACCGAGTTCGCTCAGCACTTGCTTGATCGCGCCGGGTGAACGCTTTAATTCGGAGGTTGCCATCGGTTCCAACTCACGATCTGAAAAGGAGCGCGTTCGTAATCCGTGTGCTTTGGCGGCGAGTTCCAGTACGCGACGAAAGAGGATGCCTTCAGCAGCGTGCGCCCGAATGTGATAGTTACCGATCCGAGTGAGGTCCCTGTCTTTCGATCCGACCACACAGACGCCCTTCACATTCAACCCTTTGGCCTGCAGCTCTTTGACCATTTTTGCCAGGGCCTGTCGCGCTACCAATTCAATCGGACGAGTGAAGGTGCGAACTGCTCGCTGACTCTGTTCCCAGGGCAAGTCCATTACCTCGTGATAGGGTTGAAATGTTTCCGGAATCTTTGGGTCGGTGAGCTTGATTTCAGTTTTCAAGACGACGAGAGGCGCGGTCCGGGAGCCGCCAATCACGACTGCGATGGCCCGACCAGTCTTAGCGCGCAAACCAATGATGGCGAGATTGGAAGTCATCCGCAGATTACGCAGATTTCACAGATTCAAAAAAAGGACTAGCCACGAAAATGCACAAAGGCTCAAAAGAAAATTTCTGACTCAGAATCGGTGTGGATCGACAAGTGCCGCTGTTTCTTGATTCCATTTCTCAGTCTTCATCTGTGTAATCTGCGTAATCTGCGGATGATTACGGATGCGTCATCTCTTCGGGCTTGACCCATTCGTCAAACTGTTCACCAGTCAGCAAACCGGATTCAATCGCCGACTCGCGCAAAGAGATGCCCTTCTTGTGAGCGTTCTTGGCAATCTTTGCCGAGTTGTCGTAACCGATGTGTTCATTGAGCGCAGTCACCAGCATCAGCGAGTGCCGCAGATGGCTGTCGATTTTCTCCCGATCGATGGTCATGCCGGCGATGCAGTATTCGACAAAGCCGTGACAGGCATCATGAATCAGGCGAATCGAATGCAGCAGGTTATGAATCATCACCGGCTTGAAAACATTCAATTCAAAGTTGCCCTGCGAACCGCCGAAGCCAATCGCCGCATCGTTGCCCATCACCTGAACTGCCACCATCGTCATGGCTTCGCTCTGCGTCGGATTGACCTTGCCGGGCATGATTGAAGATCCGGGTTCGTTTTCAGGAATCACCAATTCACCCAAACCGCAACGCGGACCGGAAGCCAGCCAGCGAATGTCGTTGGCAATTTTCATCAACGAAGCCGCCAGCGTTTTCAGCCCGCCACTACAAAAAACAATTTCATCGTGGGCCGAAAGACCGGCGAATTTGTTCGGATGTGATTTGAACGGCAGCCCCGTCAGCTCCGCGATCTTCTTCGCCGCGCGCTCGCCAAACTCCGGATGCGCATTCAATCCGGTCCCCACTGCCGTGCCGCCAATCGCCAGATCGTAAAGCCCAGGCAAAGTGTCGTTCATTCTAACGATGTCGCGTTCCAGCAAACTGGCCCAACCCGACATCTCCTGACCCACAGTCAAAGGCGTTGCGTCCTGAAGATGCGTACGGCCAATTTTGACGATGTCGGCAAACTCTTTCGCTTTGGCATCGATCGCGTCGAAAACTTCCTTGACGCGCGGGATCAACTTATTCATCTGCTCCGCCGCGGCAATATGCATGGCGGTTGGAAAAGTGTCGTTCGACGACTGCGACATGTTCACGTCGTCGTTCGGATGAATCGGTTTCTTCGAACCCATGACGCCGCCGGCAATCTCGATCGCGCGATTTGAGATAACCTCATTCGCGTTCATATTCGTCTGCGTGCCGCTACCCGTCTGCCACACGCGCAAAGGAAAGTGCGCGTCAAGCTTCCCTTCGATCACTTCGTCACAAGCCTGTCCGATAAGCTTCAGCTTGTCGTCCGAAAGTTTCCCTAGATCGTTGTTAACGACGGCGCACGCTTTCTTCAGAACGCCGAACGCGCGAATCATCTCGCGCGGCATCACGTCATTGCCGATGTTGAAATGGAGCAGGGAGCGCTGTGTCTGTGCGCCCCAGTAACGATCAGCAGGGACTTCGATCTCGCCCATCGAATCAGTTTCGATGCGGGTGTGTTTTGGCTGGGGTGCTTTCATTAGGTTTTCGGCTCGTTTCGTTGGCAGCGAAAATATTAATATTCCAAGTCGATAATAATACTGCTCCGAGGAAGCGTTACTTCATAGTAGAGGTGAACAGTTGGTCAATCTTGCCTAGACGCTTAAAAAAAACTATGTGTTAATTCTCTCCAAATCTCGCTTAGCATCTGTCACTAACGCTGAATCAAGGTCCTCAAACATTCTGACCGCCTCTCGTATCAAGTACCGCGCACGCTGCGTGTCGTCTTGCTTCTCCGCCAACAATCCAAGCGAATATGTCACGCTTGCAATTCGAAACGGATTTTCCAGCCTTTCAGCAATCTCCAAAGATTCATCGAGTAACGCTCTGGCATCTTCCAATCTCGTTTGCGCCATTCTCAGGTTTCCGATGCTCTGAAGACACTCGGCACAGTTAATTTCATCTCCTTCTTGTCGAAGTATAGTTAGACTATCTTGCAAGTGTCTTTCAGCTTCAATGTATTCATTTTCAGTGAAATCAAGCATGCCCAGCTGGTGCAAGGTGACTGCTTCGCTAGTTTTGTCGTTAAGCTCCTTTGCGATCTCCAAGCTTTCGTTATGTAGGCGACGAGACTCCTCAAGTTTGCCTTGATCGTGCGCAAGCTCGGCCAGAGAGTCCAGAAGAGTGGTGATACGACTCTGGTTGCCAAGCCTCTTTTCGATTTCCAAGCTTTGTGTGTAGAGCCGACATGCTTCATCAGTCTGGCCCTGATTCTGCGCAAGCTCGGCCAGCGAGTCCAGAAGAGTGGCGATACGACTCTGGTCGCCAAGCCTCTTTTCGATTTCCAAGCTTTGTGTGTAGAGCCGACATGCTTCATCAGTCTGGCCCTGATTCTGCGCAAGCTCGGCCAGCGAGTCTAGAATGATGGCACTGCGGCTCTGGTTGCCAAGCGTCTTTTCGATTTCCAGACTCTCTTTGTAGAGCGTGCGCGCTTGCTCAAGATTGTCATGATCGGATGCGAGCGTTCCAAGCGCGTATAGCGTTCTGGCAATGCCGCTCCGATGACCAAGGTGCTTCGATATATCTAAACTCAAGTCATAAAGCCGCCGCGCCTCTTTGAATTCATCTTGATCCTGCGCAAGTGATGCCAATTGGTGGAAGCAGACTGCAATGCCGCGTTGATCGTCGAGCTTCTGGTTAATATCCAAGCTTTCCTCATAAAGTCGCTTGGCCTCCGTAAACTCTCCGCGCTTGGCTGCTTGATTCCCGAGTTGATGGAGAGTATTGGCAATTCCGTTTTGGTTGCCTAGTTTCCTTGAAAACTCTAAGCTTTGAGAATAGAGGCGCATCGCTTCTTCATCCTTACCCTGATCCTCTGCGAGAGTTCCCAACTGGTGGAGAGTGATCGAGACACTCTCATCGTCACCTATTTTTTTCGCGATCTCCAGGCTTTCGTCGTAGAGTTGCTCCGCTTGTTCAATCTCACCGAGGTTCTGGCGGAGCACGGCGAGATTGTGTGACCAAGACCAAATCTCCTTTTCAGCCTGTGAAGAACGTGCAACGTTCAATGCTTGACGAATCATCCTGGCTTCGTCGTCCCAGTAGCCACGCACGTCCAACATATCTTCCAGCGGATACGCAATTGCGAAGATGCTTTCTCGGTCCCCTAGGCTTAGGGCAACATCCATGGCGCTCAGCAAGTTATCCTTTTCTGACTCAAGCGCGTTGTAATCTTCACGGGTCGCACGACCATGCGTTTGAGAAAAACGTGAATAACGAGAAACGAAACGTGGGCGAAAGGTCTTGCCGCGAGGATCCACATCAAGCCGCGCTTTGGTTAGTTCGCGAGTCAAACCTTCGACAACCAAGCGGTGACCGTCATCGGCAGTGCGGATGAGCCAAAGTGCGGATAGACTTCGGACAGAGTCTTTGAATTTCTTCCTGTCACCAGCTTTCCCCAAGCCGCTCACTTCTGCGACCGCCTTCCGTGTAGCGCTTGGGGCGAATAGTGACAGCGCAAGCAGCACCGCACGACCTCCATTGTTCAGTTGCTTTAGTTCGTATGAGCGATTGAATACGCGGTCGGCTGCTTTGCCTTCACCGTGTTGTAAATCGTCTAGAACCTCATCAGGATCCTGGGCGAGATCGATCTGTCCGACGATCCATTGCAGAACGAGTGGATTGGCTTCGGCGGTCTGAATGAGACGGTCGCGATCGAGCTTGGTAAAGGCTCTTGCGTCGTGTGCCTGATCGATTAATTGATCCAAAAGAGCATTCGCCTCCTCAGGTCTCATTACCTCAATTGGAATATTGCGGGCTGCTTCAATTACATCACGCGTCGTGATCAGCCCAGAGCAGGGAGCAGGCTTTCCAAGCCAATCAACGCAACGAATGCGTTCGGTTTCCTCAATCGTTTCGAAGTTATCCAGCACAACCAACGTAGGAGCAGACCGGACCAACTCGCGCACCTGCTCCTTTTTTTGTTCAGAAGGAAGCTTTCGTAAATCTGCACGTCCGAGCTGGGTTGCGATCTCATCAAGCAGAGTGGCTAAGCTAAAGCTCTCCAATCCATCTGCACTGACCCAAGCGATACGTCTTGCAAATGGTTCAAAGAGTCCACGAACTGCTTCAGACGCAATCGCTGTTTTACCCACACCGCCAGCGCCCCAAAGCGCCACCAGTTTCGGACGCTGAGAAGAGAGCTCATCCTGAAGAATCTTCACAATCTCCTTGCCGTTGTTATCCTTGCGAGAAACAAAACTCAGTCGAAGATCGGGAATGAGTAGGTGTGGGTCAGGCTTGGAAGACTCTGAGCCCATTTCTTCCAACACAGTTATCGTTGCATTCATTTCTTCAGCAACGCGTCGGATACCGTTGGCGATGTCGAGGAATGCGACATCGGGATCGGGCCATTGCTTAACAGGCTTTCCGTCTTTGGGCAACGCTTGGAGCTTTCCGAAGGGCGCGGTGTGCCAATCGCAGGCACGAAGAATCACGGGAATGACACGCGCCTCTTCTTGTTCGTGACGTTCCATCGCGCGCCTCACCTCAATGTCATAACAGTAATCGGAGGCGAGAAAAGCTGAGCTGGTAAGGAGTAGAATAATATCCGCCGAGTTGAGATGCTTGTCGATCTGACCTTCCCACTCGCGTCCGCCGCTAATTCTGCGATCGTGCCAGCCCGCGATGACACCATCGCGCTTTAGCATGGCGAGATGTTCTTCTAAATCATCCCGCAGTTCTTCATCCTTGTGCGAATATGAGTAGAAAAGTTCTAAGGGTCGATGAGACATTCGACTTAGATTAAGCGTATAGATTTCATGTGAATTGCTGGGAAACGAAGTTCAGTTTTGGGCTGAGAAATAATAGCAGAAAAACCGATGCTTCGAAGTGGGAATAGGCTGGACTTTAAGGCTTCTGCGGTTTTCGCACCGGCGGCTTTGCGAGCGGAATGTCGTCATCCAAATTTGATTGTTGACCGTTTTCCGATCCCTTTAGTTTCGGAGCACTGCTGCTCACTTCAGAAGGACCCTTCGGAAAGGGTATTTTTACCGTCGCCAACGAGTCAATGCGTCGCAGGATCGAACCGCCGCGGCCAGCCACCCAGGCGTCCGATCCGCCGCGATAGGCTACTCCGTAAAGCGGCGAACTCGTTGCGGTCGGCTGTGTTTGCCAATTCAACCCGCCGTCTTTGGTTGCCAATATCAGTCCTCGATCGCCGGCGATCATCGCTTCGTCACGCGTGACAACTGAGATCGCGAAGAGGTTGGTCTTGACGTTGGTTTCCTGATCCTTCCAGGTCTTTCCGCCATCATCAGTGCGCAGGATGATTCCTTTTTCGCCGACGATAAATCCGCGCGCGCCGTCGGCGAAAGCAACTGCGTGCAGCCACTCTTTCAGGTTCGTCGAAACGTCCTTCCATGTTTCGCCTCCATCCTCAGTGCGCAGGATCGTGCCGCCTGATCCCACGGCGATGCCATGTTTCTCGTCGATGAAGCGAACGTCTTCGAGCCAGGCTTTAGTTACCGATGGCCGGAGAAACCAGCTCTCGCCGCCATCTTCGGTCTTGACCATGTGGCCGCGCGCGCCCACGGCCCAGCCCAGCTTTGGTGAAAGAAAAAAGACACCGAGCAATTGTTGAGGCGTGTTTGATTCCTGTTTCTTCCAGGACGCGCCGCCATCGATGGTGTGCAGGATCGTTCCCTGATCGCCGACCACCCATCCGGTAGTTTCATTGAGAAAGGCAATTGCATCGAGGTGCGCGGTCGTGCCCGAGGCTTGTGGCGTCCAGAGCTTGCCGCCCGAACGCGTTACGAGGATTTTTCCGCGCGCGCCCACCGCCCAACCACGCGAGTTGTCGAGAAAAAAGATGTCGGCGAGATCGTCACGGCCACCTTCAGTCAGACGGGACCAACCGACGCCGCTGTCATCGCTGCGCAGAACCAAACCGTCACCGCCGGCAGTCCAGCCGGTCATCGCATCGGCAAAATAAATGGTGACGAGCCTGGGGCTGGTGCGAATGCTCGAGGGAAACCAGATCTTCCCGCCGTTGGTCGTGCTGAGGACGGTGCCGTTGTTGGTGGTAATCCAACCGTGATCGCTGTCAGTGAAATAAACAGCCAGCAAATCAGCCGTCATCAAAACATCGTTTGGCTCCCATGTCAGACCCGAGTCTTCGCTCGTAATCAACTTACCGCCATAGCCGACCACGACCGCGCGCTTTTCGGTTACGAAGATGACGCCAGTAAACGGCTGTTGGCCCATGCGCACGACTTCTTTCCAGTGGCGGCCACCATCGTTGGTGCGGACCACCGTGCCGTGATCACCGACGGCCAGACCTACATACTTGTTAAAGAATGAAACTGAGTAAAGGTGTGCCTGCGTCGGACTCTTTTGCGTGACCCAGTTGGCGCCGCCATCAATCGTCGCAAGGATGCAGCCATACGTGCCCACGGCCCAACCACGCGCCGGAGTGTCGGGAGCGAAGGTAATCGAATTAAGGTGATCCTTTGTTGGCGTTTTCGCTTCGGCCCATTTCTCGCCGCCATTTCGGGTGCTGATAACCAGGCCGCGTGCTCCGACGGCAAACGCATGTTTCGGATCGAATACATATAACCCGTTCAGCGAATTGACCAGGCGCGTCGGTTGATGCTCCCAACGAAATCCACCATCAGTCGTGTAGAGAATCAAACCATCGGCTCCGACTGCCCATCCATGCAGCTTGTCGCCGGCAAAGCGAATTGCACTGATCGCATTGCCCTGGGGCTTGGGGTTTTGCCACTCCCAGCCGCGCTCGGCAACCTGGGCGGAGACACGATGAGAAAGCGACGCCGCCAGGAGCGCCGTGAGACAGAACCACCTTAATGATTTGCTCGAAAGTGCTAACACGATACGACCTATCACTGATGTGATGCTTGGGTTGTCGGTTGCTCGCATTATAGTTTTGTGAGCGTCGGAAAGCGAGATGGGAGCGTGTCAGAAGCCCGACCGTGAGGGCGGGCAACGACCGTCCCGTCCCTGATCGTCCGTGAAGCGGGGTTTGAAAATAGCCCGGCACTTTAGCTGGGGTACGTCAGAGCATCACCTTAAAGTCCATGAAGCGGACGACTGAATATGTCGGCGCGTGCATTCAGTCGTCCACTTCACGGACTCGGATCATTGTTAAGCCACCCTCCCAGCACTGAGGTGCTGGGCTATTGTCATTCGTCGGCTGCGCCGACTCTTTGTGTGAAGGCCTGGCGGATTGTGTGTTAACTAAACGGCGGACGTTAATAATGCCCTCCTCTTCAGAACAAATCCGGTTCATCCAGATCGATTTCGTCCGGTTCAACCACGCCAACCCTGTCCACCGCATCCTGCAAGACCGCCGGTTCGACGTGGCCCAAGGCGGCTATCTTGCGCGCGGCGCGATCGGCCGCTTCCTGAATCACATGACCGGAGTGCCCTTTAGACCAATGCCAGTCGATTTGGTGACGGTTGGCAGCCTGATCGAGACGCTTCCACCATTCGTGATTCATCTTGCGGCGAAAATTTCCCTTCATGGTCTCGATGACGTAACGCGAGTCTGTATGCAGACTCACGCGACAGGGTTCTTTCAAAGCCTCCAGGCCCAGCGCGGCCGCCACAATCTCGGCCTGCTGATTGGTGGCTTTGCCAAGGTAGGCTCCGAACGCTCGCCACAGGCCTTGATAACCGAGCAACGCGACCGCCGCCGCGCGGGCCGCGTCGCTGCCATTGCTCAGGCTTGAGCCATCACAAAATATGGTGACGAGTTTGGATGGATGTCTTGAAGGTGACGGTTTGTTGCTGTTGGCCATCGGGTTCAGTTTGTATCACGATTTTGCATTGTCGCGAACCTTAATTACAGAACGGCACGGGAGAGCACAACACGTGAGCGAAGGGCCTAAGCCAGGACTTTGACAGGAATTTAGCTTGGGATGATAGAAATCTTTCCTCGTTCGCGCGTTAAGGTGTAAGAGAAATACTTTTTGTGATATTAGAAGCCAGCAAACCTGGGTTGGTACCTTCAGTCTTTGCCTTGTCTACACCCCTAAGGAGGATCTTATGAGCAGGAAGCAGAAACAGTTATTCAAATCTACCCTTGCACTTGGCGTTGTTTGTCTGATTCTGTGCACACCGATAGTGTCACTGGGTTGGGGAGCCGGCGGTCACATGATCGTGGCCAAGGTCGCGTTCGACCGGCTGAACCCCCATGCCAAGGCGGAAGTCGCGAAGTTGTTGGCAATTCAGATCACGCGACCGGGGCTCTCGGTAAAAAGCAAGGGTTTGCTGGCGAGTGCGACCGCCAAAAGCAAGGACTTCGTTAACGCGGCGCACTGGCCAGACGATCTGCGCTCGATGACGGAGTTCGATTGTTTCAAAGAGCTGCACTTCGTCGACACCGCATTTTCGGACGACGGCACTCCGTTACCGAGCATACCCACGCCGGATATTATCAACGCGCTAAAGGATACGGTGGACACCCTCAAGACAACTACCGATGACAATGCGCGAGCTCAGGCGCTGCGTTTCCTCATTCACTTTGTAGGCGATATTCATCAGCCGCTGCATTGCGCCACGAGGGTCAGCAAAGCCAACCCGGAGGGCGACCGGGGCGGCAACCTGGTGTCGATTAAGACCGGCGCGCCGAAACCAACAAATCTGCACAGTTTTTGGGACAGTGGGCTCAGCGATTTTCCCAAGGGAGGGCCAAATTTTGCGCCGCCGTCACTGTCGAGCGTTACAACTGCGGCTGCCAAAATAGTGACTGAAAATCCCGACACTGATCCAGATTTGAAGCTGGACGATCCGACTAACTTTCAATCGTGGGCGGATGAAAGCTTTACGCTGGCGAAAGACCCGGTCTACAAGGGAATAACGAACGGCTCGACGCCGTCGACAACATACCGGAACAATGGCATCAAGCTGGCCCGCAAGCGGGTCGCCTCAGCGGGCTATCGGCTGGCCGCGTTACTGAATTCGATCTGGCCTTAAGATTGGTTTGGAAATTCATTCGGGCTTACCTCAAAAGCTCTGCTCTGTCTTAGAATCGGGAGATCGTGCTAAGCAAAGCTCTGAGGGCCGTGCAATTAATCGTTGTTCGCCCGCGCCGCGCCTGGTTAATGGTGCGAGTTGCCGCCTGGGCCGTAGTCCTTTCTTCGACGGTCCGCTTTTGTTCACTTCCGACCGCGTTGAATCTGCTAACGGTCAAGCGCGCAGGACAATCCACGGGGAGTTTCGATCAGCCTGAAATCGTCAGTGCCGTTGATGCGGTGCTGGCTCTGAATTTTCTTGTTTTCAAGCCCATCTGTTGGAAGCGAGCATCGTTGCTTCATCGCTTTCTCGGGCAGAGAGGTTGTGACACAACCATTGTGTTCGGTTTGCGTAAAGATTCAGCGGGTGAATTAGCGGGCCATGCCTGGCTGGAGAACGGTGGCAAAGCGATTCTGGAACGTGAGGTACCGAACTATACAGTTACATACAGGTTCCCTTCTGCTGAGCCTTGCAACGTTGAACTAGCGCGTCTGCGTCGCTCCTGAATATCGACTTAACAGCTCTGATTCCTACGCAAAGAATGGGAGAGATCATCCGATCTCTCCCATTTGCTTGAAGGATGGCGTTGAGCCGCTTACGGTAGAGCTTCCATGTTAACGAAGATCTTGAATGATCCGGTTTGCTGAATGCCGAGCAGGAACCGAATGTCGATCGAGGCGCCATTAGCAAGCGGCGTCGCCGGTTTAGGTTCTCGCCTTGCTACTACATGCAGTGAATATTTCGCATGTGCAATGGCGTATAGTAAGCTACGGTCAACTGGCCGCAAAGGAACCTTCTATGAGCCTCAACGCGGGAGTTCTTACCTTTAAGGAGTTTGCCATGCGCGAACAACTGCCCCTCGCGACGATTCATGATGCGGTGCTGGAATTCTTACGCGGACGCGACGATGCGGTTGTTTTTGGTGCGCAGGCAGTTAATGCCTATGTAGACGAACCGCGCATGAGCCAGGACATCGATCTGGTTTCTACGCGGGCAACTGAGTTCGCTGAGGAATTACGCGCGCACTTGAGCGAGCGCTTTCACATAGCGATTCGTGTGCGAGTGATCGGCGCAGGGAAAGGCTATCGCTTATTTCAGATACAGAAGCCTCGCAATCGTCATCTGGTGGATGTGCGCACGGCCGAGACACTTCCCCATGCGGAGCGGATCGAAGACGTGCTGGTGATATCTCCGCCCGAACTCATCGCTTATAAGGTAATCGCCTATCACGCGCGTCGCGGTCAGCCAAAAGCCGGAACCGACTGGCGCGATCTGGCGATGCTGCTGTTGACGTTTCCCGAGTTGAAGAAAGAGGGAGGTGCAGTCAGCGACGCTTTGACTTCACTCAGGGCAACGGAAACAGTGCTGCGAACGTGGGGCGAGTTAGTAGCGCAAAGATTGGTCGAACCCGAGGAAGATGGGGAATTTAATTAACGCAACTTCCTACTTTGCTGTAATTGGCAACAGAGTTGATCGCGCTTGAAGGTGACTCACTCGGGCTTGTCTTAATTCAGGCGTGACTACGAAGTACAGGGTTTCTTGACCAAAACTCTTCAAATCAACTTTCCGGGGAATGAAGCGTACTCCGGAATCAGTCCCCAGCCGTCGTTCGTAATCTCTTTTGATCGACTCCGTTGAAAGATTTCCTTCACCGGGAATTGCGTGCTGCACACGGGAAGCCAAATTTACGTTCAGGCCGTAGACATCATTTTCTCGAATCTCGACTTCGCCTGAGTGAATGCCGACTCTAATGCCGATGTAATCAACTCCCGTGTTCGTAGAGAAGTTCACAGCAAACTGAACAGCTTCACTCGGTCTGCGGAACGCCATCATAAGCGAGTCGCCGATTGCTTTTACAACATAGGAGTCATACATCCCCCCAATTATCCTCGCCATTGAGAAGTGTTGGAAAAGATCTTCTATCCAATTAGTATCGCCGAGCTTAATCCCCATTCGAGTCGAATCAACGATATCGGTGAAAACGAGAGTCAGTCCTAAGTTTTGGGATCCAGCCCACTCTTCCAAACTTAAGGCCTGATGTTGCTCCGCCATAAGGAGTATCTCCTTTGCAGCATCACTCATTCACCTTCAGCACCGCCAGAAACGCTTCCTGCGGAATCTCCACCCTGCCGACTTTCTTCATGCGCTTCTTGCCTTCTTTTTGTTTCTCGAGCAATTTGCGCTTGCGGCTGATGTCGCCGCCATAGCATTTCGCGATCACGTTCTTGCCCATGGCCTTTACGGTTTCGCGCGCAATTATTTTCGCGCCGATGGCCGCCTGGATGGGGACTTCAAAAAGCTGGCGCGGGATTAGCTCCTTCATTTTTGCGGCCAGGGCCCGACCTTTTGCCGCTGCCGTGTCGCGATGAAGAACCAGCGAGAGGGCATCGACCGGTTCGCCTGATACCAGAATGTCGAGCTTCACCAGATCGCTTTCCCAATATCCGGCGAGATGATAGTCGAGCGAAGCATACCCTCGCGAGGTCGACTTCAGGCGATCATAAAAATCGAGCACGATCTCGTTTAAAGGCAGTTCGTAGGTCAGCATCACTCGATTCGCCGTGATGTACTCAAAGCCTTTCTGCGCTCCCCGTTTTTCTTCCAGCAAAGCCAGGATTCCACCAATATGTTCTTCGGGAGTCAGGATCGTCGCCCGGATCGCAGGTTCTTCGATCTTCGCCAGCCGGCCCGGATCGGGCATCTTCGAAGGCGAGTCAATTTCCGTAACTTTGCCGTCAGTAGTAGTCACTTTGTAACGCACGCCGGGCGCCGTAGTGATTAGATCGAGATCGAATTCTCGTTCCAAACGCTCCTGCACGATCTCCATGTGCAGCAAGCCGAGAAAGCCGCAGCGAAATCCAAAACCCAACGCGGTGGACGATTCGGGTTCGTAAAAGAACGACGCGTCGTTCAAACGCAGTTTATCCATCGCATCGCGCAGCTCTTCGTATTGGTTTGTATCCACGGGATAGAGTCCCGCAAAAACCATCGGCTTGATTTCCTGATAACCGGGAAAAGGTTCAGTCGTGGGCCGCGCAGTTTCGGTAATCGTGTCGCCAATTTGCACGTCGGCTACGGTCTTTATTGAAGCGGTCAGGAAGCCGACTTCGCCGACGCCCAGATGATCGATCGGCGCCGGTCGCGGGCGATTTACTCCGAGGGAATCAACCTGGTAGTCGCGACCTGCGCTCATGAAGCGGATCTTCATGCCCGGACGAATGACACCGTCGATCACGCGAAACAGAACGATCACGCCGCGATACGAGTCGTACCAGGAATCAAAAATCAAAGCCTTCAAGGGCGCATCCCCCTCGCCTTTCGGCGGTGGCACGTCGCGGACAATCGCTTCCAGCACTTCGGCGACGCCCTGGCCGGTTTTGGCGCTGGTAAGAATCGCGTTGTGAGTTTCCAGGCCGATGAAGTGCCTGATTTCTTCCATGGCTCTTTCCGGCTCCGCGCCGGGCAGGTCGATCTTATTGATGACGGGAATCAGTTCGAGATTGTTTTCGATGGCGAGATAGGTGTTCGCCAGCGTCTGCGCCTCGACGCCCTGCGAAGCGTCAACGACCAAAAGCGCGCCTTCGCACGCCGACAACGAACGCGAAACTTCATAGGAAAAATCTACGTGACCGGGAGTGTCGATCAAATTGAGCAGGTACGTTTCGCCATCCTGCGCTTTGTAGTCCAGCCGGACGGAGTGCGCCTTGATCGTAATCCCGCGCTCGCGCTCCAGATCCATATCGTCGAGCACCTGGGCTTCCATCTCGCGGCCAGTGACCGCGCCGGTCAATTCAAGCAGACGATCAGCCAGAGTCGATTTGCCGTGATCGATGTGCGCGATGATCGAGAAGTTACGAATGCGAGCTGGATTCATTTGTACGTCCAAAATAACAAAACGGGTGCGAAATCGCACCCGCTGTTGCGAATGTGTTTGGAGTTCCGCCTTCAGGCGGCGGCCGCGTAAACGCGGAACTCCGAACTGTCCACTCAGCCAATCGCCTTCTTATTATCGATTTGCGCGCGCTGCAGCTTCCCACTGTAGTCGACGTAGATCGATTTCCACTCGGAGAAAATGTCGAGCACCTGGGTGCCGGCTTCGCGGTGGCCGTTTCCGGTGGCTTTCGTGCCGCCGAATGGCAGATGAACTTCGGCTCCAATCGTCGAAGAGTTCACATAAAAAATTCCCGTGTAGGTTTCGTTCATCGCATGGAAAGCGCGGTTCACATCCTGGGTATAGATTGCCGCCGATAACCCGTATTGCACGCCATTCGCGATTTCGATCGCTTCGTCGAGAGACTTCGTGGGAATCACGGAAGTTACCGGTCCGAAGATCTCTTCCTGCGCGATGCGCATATCCGGAGCGACATCGGTAAAGACGGTCGGCTCGATGAAATAGCCGTGAGCGTAGGCGCCTTTTGCCAGGCGCTGACCGCCGCACGCGAGCGTAGCTCCGTCGTCATTCCGGCCGATGTCGATGTAACTCATGATCTTTTCGACGGCGTCCTGGTTGATGACCGGGCCTACGTCAACTTTTGGATCGGCGCCGTTGCCAACGCGCAGAGCTTTTGCTCGATCGGCCAGCTTCCGAGAGAACTCTTGGTAGACTTTTTTATGAACAATCAAGCGCGACGACGCAGTACAACGTTGTCCCGAAGTTCCGAAAGCTCCCCAGACCGCGCCTTCGATCGCATTGTCCACGTCAGCATCGTCCATCACGATGATAGCGTTCTTGCCGCCCATTTCCAGTGAACAGATCGCGTTGCGCTCGGCACACCCAGACGCAACAATCTTGCCCGTCCCGGTCGAGCCGGTAAATGAAATCAAGCGTACCGAAGGATGGTCGGTGAGCCTTTTGCCGACGATTGCGCCATCCCCGGTTACCAGGTTGACCACACCTGGAGGAACGCCGGCTTCCTCACAGGCTTTCACCAGATTGTAAGTTGAGAGCGGCGTGTCTTCGGCTGGTTTGATAACCACAGTGTTGCCGCAGACCAGCGCCGGTATCAATTTCCACGACGGAATCGCCATGGGAAAATTCCAGGGTGTGATCAAGCCGCACAGCCCAACCGGCTGGCGCACGCACATTGCGAACTTGTTCGGCATTTCGGCGGGGGTGGTAAAGCCATGAAGGCGGCGGCCCTCGCCCGCTGTGTAATAGGTGCAATCGATCGCTTCCTGCACATCGCCGCCGGCCTCTTTCAGCACTTTGCCCATTTCGCGGGTCATGTCGCGCGTGTATTGCGCTTTGTCGCGAATCAGGATTTCGCCCACGCGAAAAAGAATTTCCGCGCGACGCGGAGCCGGGGTTCGCCGCCAGCCGTCGAAGGCTTCACTGGCCGCTGCGATGGCGTCGTCGATGTCCTTCGCGGTTGAGTGTGGAAAACGGCCGATGACGTCGCGGGTGTCTGCTGGATTCCGGTTTTCGCTCCACTCGCCAGAGCCCCGGACCCACCGTCCGCCAATGAAGTTGTGATAAGACTTTGCTTTTGTCGCGGCGCCTGACGCGTTCGACTTTTTTGCTAACGCTTTTTTTGCCTGAGCCATTGATTAAGGTCAGAAATCAGAAAGTCAGGGATCGGAAGCTTTTGACCTCCGATCTCTGACCTCTGATCTCCGTCTTTCTTACTGATATGTGAATTGAACAATTCGCTGAACGATGCTGGCGCGCTCACCGCGGCGATCGTAGCGCGACAGATTGAGCACGACCGGATCTCCCGGCTTTAACGAGTCGAGCACACGCTGAAATTCCGCGAGCGTGGTTACCGGCACCCGGTTAATGCGCGTAATGACTTCTCCGGTTGTGACTCGTTGCGTTTCCGGCAGGTCGGCAGCGAGCCCATTCGGATCGACTTCCTTTACATACAATCCCTTCACGCCGCTCAGATGCTTGTCTTCAATTATCGCCGGAGTCAGCTCAGCCAGCGTCAGACCGAGGCGCGCACTGTTGCTCTTGGCCTCGTCCACTTTTTCCTTTGGTTGAGTCTCTCCTGCGCGCGCGAGGAAATCCGGTCTTTCCGCCAGCGTGGCGGTGACGGTACGTTTATCGAGCTTGCCATCGATATCGCGAAGAATCGTCAAGGTTACACTTTGACCTACGTTGGTGCCCGCAACCTTCGCGATCAGATCGTTCGAATCCTGAATTGGTTGTCCGTTGAATTCGATAATCAGGTCGTTAACCTGTAATCCGGCTTTGGCCGCCGGCGTCATTTGATCGGGCGCGCTGGGTTGCATATCGGCGATTACCGCACCCTTGGCGTCCGGCAGGTGATAGACCCGGGCGAGTTCGGCGCGGACAGAATCCAGGGTGACGCCGAGAAATCCACGGCGTACACGGCCCTGTGAAAGAATTTGCTCGGTGACGAATTTGGCTTCATTCGAAGGCAGGGCGAATCCGATCCCGTTATAGTCTCCGGTCAACGTCGCGATTTGAGAATTCACACCAATTGCTTCGCCGTGCATGTTGACCAGTGGTCCGCCGCTGTTGCCGCGATTGATGGCCGCATCGGTTTGCAGGAAGCGTTGAAAAGTCGAGAACGATGCCGAATCGCGATCCTTCTTTGAAATGATTCCTGCGGTCACTGTCTGTTCCAGGCCAAATGGCGATCCAATTGCCAGGACCCAGTCGCCAACTTGCGCCGCATTTGAATCGCCGAACTTCATCGTTGGCAAATCATGATCCGCATCTATTTTCAGCACGGCGATATCAGTTTCTTTATCGACGCCGATTACCTTGGCGCGAAAACGCTCGCCGCTGAGCAAGCCAATCGTGATGCGGTTGGCACCCTCGATCACGTGGTGGTTGGTAACAATGTATCCCTTCGGATCGATGATGAAGCCGCTGCCGACTCCGTGTGTCGGTCGCGCCTGTGGACGACGCAGCATATCGTACAAAGGATTCTGGGCGCGTCCCACGCGATCTTCATTGTCACTCTCGGACAAATCCGCCACTTGCGTCGTATCGATGTTCACGACGGCGGGCTCGACGCGTTGCGCAATCTCGACAAACGAAGCGGATAACGCTTCAGGGCCGCGACTGGCGGACAATCCGTTTTGCGCGACTGCTGTGCGGCCGGCGAGAATCGCGCCGATGCCGATGCCGGCTAAGACGCAGACGGCCGCCAGCGCTGCGATCCAGACACGCAGCTTTCGCAAAATTACTTTATCAGCGTCGGTGGTCTGATTGAATGACTCGAACATTGATTCACCGCCTTTGAAGATTCATTATCCAGATTGGTTCTCGCGAGCCGCCTCGCCCGGCGTTCTGTCAAGGGGGAACAGATGTGGACGAAGTATAAACGAACATTGCGGCGGCGAAAAGTCACGGCCGCAAAAGGATTTTCATGATCCCCGGATCCGCCGCCCGAGCCATCGCCCGGACCCCGTCCGCCAGTTTGAATTCTTCCGAAATCATACTTTCAACATCAACCGCCCCGGCCGCCAACAAATTTAGCGCCGGCGCAAACCGGCCGCACCGCGAACCGACGACGCTAATCTCATTAACAACGATCCGGGCAGCATCAACCTCAGTATCGCCATGAAAGGTTGATTTCAACACCAAAACCCCGCGCGGCCGCAATAAATCCAGTGCCTGGTCAAAGCCGTGGGCTGAACCAGAGGCCTCGACCACTACATCGAATTCGCCCTGGCGCTGCCTGATTTTGTCGCTCAGCATCGTTTCGACATTACGGTTTTGCGCGATTTCCAGTTTGTTCGCGTGTCTACCGATCAACGTCACAACTGCACCGGTAGTTCCCAAAACCTGCGCACACAATAAACCGAGCTTCCCATCGCCGATCACGGCGACCTTCGTGTCCGGCGTAATCGTGGCCCGCTCGAGAATTCCACAGGCGGCTGCCAGCGGCTCAGTAAAGACGGCCTGTTCGTCCGAAACTTCATCGGGAACGGGCAGCAGGTTGACCCGGGGCAACCTCAGAAACTCGGCATGGGCGCCGTCACGTCCGACGATTCCCAGGACTGTTCGATTCGGACAATGGCGCGAATCTCCGGATCGGCAGAGATCGCATCGCCCGCAGCCTGCGTTGATCTCACCGACGACTCGTTGTCCGGTTGTCAGAGGCTCGGCTATCACAGAGTCCGCCGGCGCGCCGGCTTCAGGCACGTCTTCTACTACCCCGACGAACTCATGGCCCAGCGTTCCTTGAAAGCCGGCGTAGCCGCGCGCTATTTCCAGGTCAGTATTGCAAAGTCCCGAAAGGGTGACGCGCACCAGGGCCTCGTTGCCAGCGGCGGGCCGCGGCACGTCTTCAACAGAAACGGTTCGATTTTGACAGCGGAGAGCTTTCATCTTTTTGTCAGTAGTTAGTTGTCAGTGCGACAGCCGCTACTGACTACGGACAACTGACCATTTCTCAGAATTTCTTCGCCCTTTCGTAGGCATTGTCCTTCGATAATTCAATTGTGTGTGTGCGCTGTGAAATCAGAACGGGCACGCGCCACTCCATCGCCTCTCCGTTTGAGGTGGTCGAAATGGCCCGCATCCACCAGTTGCCCTCGCTCAAACGCGTGACCGCGCGCCCGTTTGGATTTACGCGCACGCGGACGGGCGTTAGGCTTTTGAGTCGTTGACCCAGGTAATCATCGAGCGTTTTCCCCGGACGGGTATTCGCGCGGAAATCGCGATCCACCGCGGCAAAGTCGATCGGATAAAGTTCGACGCGGGTTTCGCCGTCAGCCAAGCCGTCGCGCCAAACTATCGTAAGCTCTGAATTCGCCGCCGCCTCGTTCACTTGCACTTGCCCCGGCTCACCCGCAGGCAAAGATCGATAAACCCGCCATCCGGCCAGGAAGAGGCTTCCCAAGAGCGCGAGCGCCAGGATGATTTTCAGAAGTTGAATTGCCGGATTATTTTCCTGCACGATCCGATCTACTTCACCAATTAGGGTTATGGTTTTGCAATTCTCTGCGCTGCCTCGGCGTTCTCTGCGTCTTGGCGGTGAATGTATTTTACTCACCCTCGCCGCAGACGCGCCGAGGTCGCAGAAGCCACGCAGAGGGTACTACCCATTTACTTTCTTAAGCGCCTCACATAGCTGACCAGCGAATCGATTTGCGCGTCAGAAAGTTTGTTGAACGCCGGCATCTTGCCTTTGCCACGGCTGATTGAGTTAAAGATTCGCTCGTCCGAAACATCGTTCTGCCATTCAGCACTGGTAATATCGCGCGTATGCGTTTGCCGGCCGCGCCTTGTTTTTGCCCGGCCGTCTCTGCCATGACACTGAGCGCATTGGCTGTTGAAGAGCGAGGCCGCGTCGGGTGCGTTTGAAGATGAATAGTTAACGCTCGCAGTCCGCACCAGCCGGTCGGCCACGGCCATCGTAAAAGTGGCTAAAAGAATCAGGAAAACTATCACCGGTTTGAATCCTCGAATCACGCCTCGGCCTCCATTGATCGATCAATTCACAGGTCTGACTCGCCTTGCCCGAAAAGTCGATTCTGGTTAGAACAAGTCGCGTACTAGCTGGGAGCGCGGACGTCCTCGTCCGCATTGAGCGCGAAGCGTGAACGGTTTCGGTGACCATTTATTGATAAACGATTAAGCATCGTACAACAAACGGTGCGGACGGGGACGTCCGCGTTCCCAGCATTCACTAGCTCGATCCGACAAGGTCGACTTTTCGGGCAAAGCCGGTCTGACTTTATATCTTAGATCGCGTTTGTTTGTCTTGCTGATGTGCAGAGGTCAGTATCCCGACTCGTCGGGATAGCAAACGGGTCACGATTGATTTTGTACCACAGGCTGTCCAGTCTGCGTTCTTTGCTTGGGCGTGTGGTTACAGCAGACCGGACAGTCTGCGGTACATTAGATTGATTCTCATAGGGAAAAGCTGTGACAGCCATTATAATCGGGAGCGAATGATGAATCTTCAGGACGACAAGCTACACGAAGAGTGTGGCGTCTTTGGCATCTACGGCCATCCCGAAGCGACGCGCATGACTTATCTGGGGATGTATGCCTTGCAGCATCGCGGCCAGGAGTCTTGCGGTATTGTCGCTTCCAATGGCGAGCAGCTCTTGTCCGAACGCGAAATGGGTTATGTCTCAGAGGTGTTCGATCAGGCGCGTTTGGATCGGCTTTCCGGGACCAGCGCCATCGGGCATGTTCGGTACTCGACTGCCGGCGAGGTTTCAATTCGCGAATGCCAACCATTCCTGGTCAGGTGCCAGCACGGGCAGATTGCCATCTGTCACAATGGCAACCTGCCCTTCGCGGGTGAAGAGCGAAAGCGTCTGGAAGGCCAGGGCGCGATATTTTCATCAACTTCGGACACGGAAGTTATTTTGCATGGCGTGGCACGCTCGCACGCCGCGAGCATTAGCGAAGCCATCCCCGAAGTTTTGCGCGAGACCGAAGGCGCGTTCTCAATGTTGTTTCTCACGCCTTCTGAGTTGATCGCGATACGCGACCCGCGCGGTTTTCGTCCGCTGGCGCTCGGCCGCCTGGGCGATGCCTGGGTGGTGGCGTCAGAAACCTGCGCCTTCGATTTGATCGATGCGACCTATGTGCGCGACATCGAGCCAGGCGAGATGGTCGTCATCAATGAAGGTGGTTTACGATCCAGCCATCCTCTCCCTCAGCAAAAGCATTCGATGTGCATCTTTGAGCATGTCTACTTCGCCCGGCCGGACTCGCTCATCTTTGGCCAGTCGGTAAATCGTTCACGGCACAAGATGGGAAAGCGGCTGGCAATTGAACAACCGGCAGCTGCCGACATCGTGGTGCCGGTTCCTGATTCGGGGGTCCCGGCGGCGATCGGTTATTCGTCCGAAAGCGGTTTGCCTTTTCGTTTTGGCCTGGTGCGCAACCATTATGTCGGCCGGACTTTCATCGAGCCAAAGCAATCGATTCGCTCATTTGGCGTGCGCATCAAACTGAACCCGGTCCGGCATCTGATCGAAAACAAGCGCATCGTGCTGATCGATGATTCGATCGTCCGCGGCACCACTTCGAAAAAGATCGTGCGCATGGTGCGCGAAGCGGGCGCCAAAGAGATTCACGTGCGCATCTCGTGTCCTCCCACGGTAAGTCCGTGCTACTACGGTGTGGACACGCCTGACAAATCCGAGTTGATTGCGGCGAACATGTCGATTGCAGAAATCTGTCAGTTCATCGAAGCGGATTCGCTCGGCTATCTTTCTTTGGCAGGCATGCAGGAGGCGACCAGTATCAGCCCAAATGAATCATGCGTCGCTTGCTGGAACGAAAACTATCCCACGCGCATCACCAGCGCCGCCGAGACCATGCACTCGCGCAATGAATCCGCCAAGCAGAGGGCTGTCCCGATCGAAATTTAAGTACGCACGCCTCACTCGCGAACGAACCTTCCAACACAATCGAGCGTACAGTGATGCAGATAGAATTTGGGTTCACAGGACTAACGAGATGTTTAGGCGACTACAAGATTGTCGCTCAGGAGTCAGTACCGGGAGCGATAGCGACCGGGTAAACCTCGCGGCGCTTGAATGAACAGCGAACCCGGTCGCTATCGCTCCCGGTACTGACCTCATCCTGTCCATCATGTTAATCCTGTCAATAGCTCCAGAAAGGAATTTCAGTCGCCATGAAGAAAGCAACTCTCCTGGTAATTCTTGCTGTGCTCGTCGCGGCCTTCTCAGCTTGTCATCTCGGCCAGGGCGTCAAGGGCTCCGGCAATCTCAAAACCGAAAAACGCGACCTGCCGGCCTTCAAAGCGATCGACACGACGGGCGCATACGAAGTCGAGGTGATGTGTCAGAAACCCGCCAGCTTTGAAATTGAAGCCGACGATAACATTCTGCCGCTGATAAAGACGGATGTGCGCGCTGGCGTGCTCTATGTCACCAGTGAAAAGAGTTACAACCCTTCGAGGGCGGTGAGGTTGCGCATAAGTCTCCCTGAATTGACGGCCGTTTCGTCGCGGGGCGCCGGGGATGTCACGATCCAGGATGCGAAGAGCGACGATCTCAAAATCGAATCGATGGGAGCGGCCTCGATAAAAGCTGCCGGGAAAGTAAAGAGCGCGACTATTTCCTCATCCGGGGCTGGAGATATTGATGCGAACAGGCTGCAAGCCGAGAAAGCCCGAGTTACGGTCGCCGGCGCCGCGTCGGTCAGTGTATATGCCACCGAGCAATTGGATGTCAGCGTCTCCGGTGTGGGCAGCGTCACCTACGGTGGCAATCCGAAAACCGTGAACAAGAGCGTGAGCGGAATTGGTAGCGTGGATAAGAAAGAAGAGTAGCCTTTTCAAAACTCGATTGTTCATTGTAATGGCTCTGCCACTCTGATGCGCGGCAAGGCTGCGACTTGCCGGATACAAATCTTCCTTCTTCTCGGGTCTCCGACCCATCATGGTCATAGACCGTAAGAATCATCTGACCACTTAACGGCAAGTCATAGACTTGCCGCGCATCAGAGTGGCGAAGCCAGTATGAACAGGCGTCACGCTAATTTCTGATCTTGATCGCTAAACCTCTCCGCGACGATTCATAAATCGCCTCGATTAACTCCACGCTGCGGCGTCCGTCGCGCCCATCGCAAACGGGGCGGCTGTTGTTTTCGACTGCCCGCAGAAAGTCTTCGATCAGACGGCGATGACCGCTGACATCCGACACGATTGGTGAAGAGGCGCTGGCGTTTTGGTCGCCGGCGCTCGGACTGATCAGAGTCGGATCAGGCGTACGCAGATCGGCTGCGACGATGCGATCGTGCTCCATGATGATCGTTCCTTCAGCTCCGGTCAGTTCCACTCGCCTTTGATAGCCGGGATAGATTGAAGTACCGGCTTCCAGCGTGCCGATCGCTCCATTCCGAAATTCCAGAGTCGCGACCACGGTGTCTTCCACCTCAATATCGTGCAAAGCAGTTACGGCCCTGGCATAGACCCGCTCCACATCTCCCATCAGCCACAGCAGTAGATCGACGGTGTGCACTCCCTGATTCATCAGCGCGCCGCCACCGTCCAGTGCCCGCGTTCCGCGCCAGCGCGAAGTGGCGTAGTACTCAGGCGGGCGATACCACTTGACGTACCCGTTAACAAGGATCGGCTTTCCCAGCCGGCCCTCATCAACCACTTGCTTGAGCCGGGCAATCTCAGGCGCAACTCGGTCCTGAAAACAAATTCCCAGTTTCACTCCGGCGCTATCACATGCGTAGATCAGCGCGTTGGCCTGGGATGTAGAGACGTCAATCGGTTTTTCAGTGAGCACATGCAAGCCCTGGCGAGCAGCCGCGATCCCCTGTTCCGCGTGCAGCGCGGAAGGACTGCCGATGATGACAAAGTCCATCGGCCGGTGCTCGAGGAAAGTTTGAAATTCGCGATAGGCCGGGCCGCCAAAACGCTGGCTGAGTTGCGAGGTCTTCTCGTGATTGTCGCCGTAGAACGCGGCGATTTCGACGCCGCGAATTTCGCCCGCCGCGCGCGCATGGGTTTCGCTAATCCCGCCACCGCCAATGATGCCGATGTGTTTCATGGTTCTAAGGTTTCCGAGGGTCGGTATATTAACTATAATGCGCCGGGTTTAGCCACATGATGGATGGGAACGAACCGAACAAGAGAGTCGTGTTCACTTCGTGCCGTAGGCACGAAATGTTTATAGCCCCACGCCGCCTCCTTGAGCTTTGCAACCTTGGGGTCAACCCCGGCTATAAACATAGCGCTTGTAACGGAGCGAGTTCGCAGGACTGCCGAAATGAAAGAACCCGGGCCGAAGAAAAAATCGTCGCGCAAACCAACCGCCTTCGTTAATTTCGAAACCGTCTGCGAGCTCGCGCGCGAGCTCCCCGGCGCCGAAGAATCGACCTCTTACGGCACGCCGGCTTTCAAGGTCAAAGGCAAACTTTTTGCGCGCTTCCATCAGGACGGCGAATCGCTGGTCGTCAGCGTTGACTTCGATGAACGCGAAGAGATGATGAAGGCCGATCCGGAAAAGTTCTACATCACCGATCACTATCGGAATTATCCCTGGATCCTGGTGCGTCTGTCGAAAGCCACGCCTGAAGAGCTGAGAGATTTATTGCTGGGCTCGTGGCGGCGCGCGGCGCCGAAACAGATGTTGACGGCGCTGCACAAATTTTGATCGTGAAGTACGTTTCGGGTTGTGCGGTTCGCGGCTCTGCCGCCTGATGTGCGGTAAGGCTTTGCCTTACCGGCGAAGACTCTCTTTCAATGGGCTCCGCCCTTTTGGTGGATCGAGTTACCGAACGCAACGCGATTTGCACTTCTCTTCGTGCCGCTAGGCACGAAATGTTTATAGATCTAAGCGCTTCTCTTTTGAATTTAGCTCCGGAGGAGCGAAACGTTTGTGTCGCTCCTAAAGGAGCTCAAGATCTTAGGCGCATCGCGAACTATAAACATTGCGCTCCTAACGGAGCTTAAACCGGGTAGAATCGAAGCAATGATTCGCGTTCCAACAAACAGGCCGCCAACACATCCGGGCGAAATGCTTCGCGAAGAATTCCTTTCGCCAATGCAAATCGACGAACAGCAGCTGGCGGACTCCATTCATGTGCCGCACCAACGCATCAAAGAAATAATTTCCGAGAAGACAAGCATTAATCCCAGCATCGCGCTCCGCCTCGCAAAATATTTCGGCATGTCGCCAGACTTCTGGATGAATCTGCAACTGCGTTGGGACTTGTATCAGACCCAACAGGCCGAGTCGGAAGACCTCAACGCCATCCGTCCGCACGTAGCTGCTTAAGGGCACCTCGTCCGCAAACCTCTTCGTGCCGTTAGGCACGAAATGTTTATAGCCCTGAGCTTTTAGTTTCAGCTTCGGCGATCCAGCTTGCTTTGCCTCGACGGATAAAGCCAAAATGACAAGTGCCCGAGAGGTCAAGCCCGGAGAAAGGATTCGCTGATGAGTTTAGTAATCGAAGCGCCACCCGTGCCGCTGCGAACCGATCAGCATGGTGTAATGCACGTCGGTAAGACCCGCGTGCCGCTTGATACCGTCGTCTTCGCCTTCAATCATGGCTCATCTCCGGAAGAGATTGTCTTGAGTTATCCCACGCTCGATTTGGCGGACGTCTATGCCGTCGTCAACTATTACTTGCACAACCGCAGCGAAGTTGATCTCTACCTGAGCCAGCGCGAAGGCGAGAGTGCCCGAATCAGGGAAGAGAACGAGAAGCGCTTTCCACAGGCAGGTATTCGCGCCCGGCTCCTCGCCCGCCGCTAGTCAGGAAGATTGAAGCGATGTTGGGTTTCGCGGCAGAAGAGAACTTCAACATGCACATAGTCAACGGCGTCTTGCGCCGGCTGCCAGACTTGGACATCCGCCGTGTCCAGGATGCAGGGTGGCAGGAGCTGACGACAGGGCGGTGTTGGAATGGGCCGCCAGCGAAAGGCGGGTCTTGCTTACTCACGATGCCAACACCATAACGGCTTTCGCTTACGAGCGGATCGCGCAGGGTTTGCCGATGCCCGGCGTGTTCGAAGTCTCCCTGAAAATTCCCATCAGCACCGCCATAGAAGAAATCATTTTGCTGGCCCAGTGCAGTGTGTCGCAGGCGAATGGGAAGGGCAGGTCAACTACTTACCACTAAAGTAGCCAATCAGCGATGACAATATTCTGAAGGTGATGTATAAGGGCAAGCAGGATCTGAGACTCTCCTGGCTAGCGGCGTTAGAGTACCGACTTTAGTCGGGCGTTTTCTCTGGCGAAAGAGCCCAACTGAAGTTGGTACTCTAACACCCGCCGATCGCTTATGCCCGACTCACCCATATCCGCACCCGAATCCGATTTTGTTTGCGGATGCACTGAGTTGATGCGTGGGGCCTGTGCCGGAGAACCTTTCTACAAAGAACACGAAGGTATCCGGTACTGCGTGCTTCACTTTCCAGGTAAAGAGAAGAGCGAAGGCTTCCAGCAAGCGCTTCAGAGGAAGCTTGAGAATAAAGATTTCAACTTTCGTAGGGTATGGTTCCCTGATGAAGTGTCGTTCTCCAGCTTCGAATTTGGAACGAAGGCGGACTTCAGCAATGCCACTTTCAGCGCGGCCGCCGTCTTTAGCTCTGCCTACTTCAACGCGAAGGCGGACTTCAGCAATGCCACTTTCAACGGGGCGGCCGTCTTCCACTCCGCTACTTTCCGCGCGACGGCGAACTTCAACGGTGCCACTTTCCATGGGGTGGCGGACTTCGGCTGGTCCACCAATTTTTGCGCGGGGGCGTACTTCATCTCTGCCACTTTCAGTTCGGAGGCAGAGTTCATCTATGCCACTTTCAGCGGAGACGCGTACTTCAGATTTGCCACTTTCAGCGCGGACGCGGACTTCACATTTGTCACTTTCAGCGCGGAGGCGGTCTTGTTCTCTGCTACTTTTGGCGCGAAGGCGGACTTCAGATTTGCCACTTTCCGAGCGGAGGCCGTCTTCAACGCTGCCACTTTCGCAGATCACGTTAGATTTGCGGGAGAACAAAAAAACGAAGTATTTACCAATACATCCCAATTGAATCTTCAGTTCGCTAGAATCGAAAAACCCGATCGCGCTTCATTCCATACACTTAGCCTGCGCCCTAATTGGTTTGTGAACATAGATGCGCGCAAGTTTGGCTTCACAAATGTGAATTGGGGACGGCTCAGCATCAACGAAGAGATTGGCCGCTTAGAAAAGAACCACGTCTCGTCGTCCCACCCTCTACTGGCGATTGCTTGCAGGAACTTGGCAGTTAACGCCGAAGAGAACCATCGCTACGAGGAAGCTTCAAAGTTTCGCTATATGGCGATGGAGGCGCGTCGGCTGGAAAGTTGGCGTGGCTTTGCGCCCTGGAGACTGGGCTGGTGGTATTGGCTGGCGAGCGGCTATGGGGAACGAGTACTAAAGGCGTTCGTGGTTCTTTTGGGAATTTGGTTTGTTGCCGGACTCCTCTACACTCGCGTGGGCTTTGCGCGATGGGAACCAAAGCTGGCGAGCGAGATTGATGTCGCCATTGCCAGACGCGATGAGGTTGGCGCACCGCTAAAATTTAGTCGCGCGTTGACCTACAGCGCAGGCGTGATGACGTTTCAAAAACCCGAACCACGTCCGGCTACAACCGCAGCCCAAACGGTTGTGCTTTTCGAAACGATTCTCGGACCGGTTCAGGCCGCTTTGCTTGCGCTCGCCATCCGCCGCAAATTCATGCGTTGAACTGCGCCGGAACCTCTACACAAAGGTTTCGCGGCAATAGCCACAGCTTTTCTTCCAGACCTTGAGGTTCATCATCCTTACCGCTTATTATCCGAACATGCCGCTCACACTAGATCAGATTGCAGAAGAAGCGATGCGACTTCCACCCGCGTCAAGGGCTTTGCTCGCTGACAAGTTGGTTGAGAGTTTGGAGACCGAGGAATTAGACGAGATTCAGCGGCTCTGGTCGGCAGAAGCAATTCGGCGGCGCGACGAGATTCGTTCCGGGCAGGTGAAGCCGATTCCGGGTGAGCAGGTGATCGAAGAGGTTCGTCGCTTGGTTGGTCGATAAGATCAATGACCTACGACTTCCACCCGGAAGCGCGCTTGGATTATCGCGAAGCCGCCGCCTTCTACGACGCGCGTCGTGCTGGTCTCGGTGCCGCATTCACCCTGGAAGTCGAAGCCGCGATCGATCGCATCCTTCAGAGCCCTACGTCCTGGAGAGTGGTTAAACAGGATGTGCGGCGCTGTCTTACTCACACCTTTCCGTACGGCATTTTCTACACCATCGAGGAAGATTTCATCCTCATCGTGGCGATTATGAATTTGCATCGAAGACCAGGCTACTGGAGGGATCGCTTATGAGATTGATCAAGGCAGCAGTCCTGACCTGCTTCATTATTGGTTTGGTGAGCGCTCAACATCCGCTCCAACTCAAACCCACCCCCAAAACCATCGCCTGGGGCTACTACGATGCCAGCACCCCGCCGGTGATGCGGATCAAATCGGGCGACACGGTCGAGGTACAGACTTTGATCACTTCGAGCCCCACGCGTCTGGAAGGCGCCGGCGTCAAGCCGGAAGATGTCGAGCAGCCTTTGCGGGATATCTGGAAGGAAGTCACCAACAAAGGACCGGGCGGGCACATTCTCACCGGGCCGATCTTTATTGAAGGCGCTGAGCCGGGTGACGTGCTCGAAGTCCGAATCAAAGAAGTTAAGCTCGCGATTCCGTATGCGTACAACGCGTTCCGTCCGGGAGCAGGATACCTGCCGGAAGACTTTCCCTATGCGCGCATGCGTATCATTCCGCTCGATGAGCGGCGCATGGTTGCGCACTTTGCCGACGGCGTCGAGATTCCTCTGCGTCCGTTCTTTGGCAGTATCGGTGTGGCGCCGCCCGAAGCCTCCGGGCGTATCTCCAGTGCGCCGCCCTGGATGCACGCAGGCAATCTCGACAACAAAGAGTTGGTGGCGGGCACGACGCTCTTCATTCCAGTCCATGCGAGGGGCGCGCTGCTGCTCATCGGCGACGGACATGCTGCGCAAGGTAACGGCGAAGTTACGATCACGGCGCTGGAAACTTCGCTGATCGGCACGTTTCAGGTGATTCTGCGGAAAGACATGAAACTCCGCTGGCCACGCGCTGAGACTGAGACGCATTACATCACGATGGGCATTCATGAAGACTTGAATGAAGCTACCAAGATGGCCCTGCGCGAGATGATCGACTTTCTGGTGACTGAGAAGCATCTAACTCGCGATGATGCTTACATGCTGGCGAGCGCGGCTGCGGATCTGAACATCACGCAGCTCGTCGATGGCAACAAAGGCGTCCACGCGATGATTCCCAAAGCGATCTTTGTCGGACAGAAAGGTGGTGACGATGCGATTACTTTGGAACGAACTGCTTGCTTTGGTACTTGTCCGATGTACACAGTGACCGTCACCAGTGACGGTACAGTCACGTTCAACGGCGAGCGCTTTACCAAAACGACCGGGGTTGCGAAAGGGAAAATCAGCCGCGAGAGTTTTCGGCAACTGGTGACAGAGTTTGAAAAGATCAATTACTTCTCTTTGCCTGACAGTTACACGCCGGGGACGCCGGTCTGTCCACAGCGGATCACGGACATGCCTTCGGCGAATACTTCAATTCGTTTGAAGGGGAAAGCGAAGGGCGTGGCGCATTATTACGGCTGCGGAGATAAGGGTGCGCTGGCGCAGCTCACCGCGCTGGAAAAAAAGATCGACGAAGTTCTCGGCACCCAGAAGTGGATTAAGTGAAACGATTAAGTAAAATCCTGCTTCGGACTTCAAGAGCGATGGGGATTTTATCGGTGCTCTTGTTGACCAACTTTGCGATCTTTTCGCAAACCAATCATGGCGTTGAGGCAAACTCCAACTTCAAGCGTGGCAAGGTCCTCTTTGATAAAGGCGATTTCAGGGGAGCAGTAATCAAATACGACCGGGCCATTGAGCTGGAGCCGAAGTGGGCTGAAGCTTACGTCCAGCGTGGATATGCGCGCCGGATGAATCATGAACTCGACAAGGCTCTGGAAGATTTTGACAAAGCTACGGAACTGGATCCGCGCACTACCGCCAACAATCGCGTGGTGTCGCAGGCTTATACAAATCGCGGCCAGATTCTCTCAATGCAACTGAAACTCGAGGCGGCGATCGACGACTTTACCAAAGCGATCAAATTATTCGAGGAATACCAGCGTACATTTTACGAGCGTGGCCAGGCCCGACTATTGTTGGAGGATCTTGCGGCTGCCATCTCCGATTACGACAATTACATCGCGCACGAGAGAAATGACCCAGTCACGCGCGCGCGAGCTTTTGCTGAGCGCGGAATCGCCAAGCACTTGCTTGGTCGCGAGGATGAGGCCCGCAAGGACGTACAGCAAGGGCTAGAATTGGCCGCAGAGTCTGGTAATGAGTTGATGATGCATCTGGCGCTGCTCGACGCGCGTCTTGAGGCGGCGCGCCAACTTCGGGCGCATAAAGGGAAGATCGGATGAGACCCGGTAAACTGATTCGCAGCGTTCGACGTTCTCAAACCGGCCAGACCCTGGCTTAGGAAACTTTCATGCCCATATTGAATCCAGTAGAAGTTCGCGTCCTCGGATCGTTGATCGAAAAACAGATCACGACGCCGGAATATTATCCGCTGACCCTCAATTCGTTGACGGCCGCGTGCAATCAAAAGAACAATCGCAATCCCATAACGTCTCTGGCTGAAAGCGAAGTCGACGAAGCGCTCTACAGTCTGCGCGACAAGAACCTGGCCTATGTCTTTCACGGCAGTACCAGCCGGGTCCCGAAGTACAAGCACGTCGCGCCGGAAGTGCTCCACCTCACACCGCCGGAACTGGCCGCGATGTGCGTTTTGATGTTGAGCGGGCCACAGACGGTCGGCGAGATTCGCACGCGCGGATATCGTCTTTATGAATTTTCGGGTCTGGACGAGGTGGATGAAACCCTACGCGCTCTCAAAACCAAAGATGAGCCAATGGTGGTCTCACTGCCGCGCCAGCCCGGGCAGAAAGAAGCACGCTTTGCGCATCTGCTCTCGGGCGAACCAGAAATAGAAATCTCCGAAGCGACGGCTGAGAGACATCCGCGGCGCGCGCACGATCCCGACCGGGTCACGAAACTTGAAGAACAAGTGCAGACACTCACCCAGCAAGTCGAGACTCTCACCGCTCAGTTTGAAGAATTCAAAAAACAGTTCGAGTGATGAAGCAATGTCCTCATTGTCACGAAGAATCGTTCGGTTGGCGGGAACTGATTAGCCTGGACTATTTCAGATGCATTGAATGCAAAGCCTGCGGGCAACTGGTTCGTAATGACGGAGTGAGGTTGTTTCTCACGTTCCCGGCAATTCTAGCGGCTGTGTTTGTCGGCGGAATCCTGCTCTCGGTTCTCCCAGGCTCGATGGAAGCGCTGGGCTTTCTGTCGATTCCTCTTCTCATAGGAATTTCGTGGATCCTGCTGGCCAAACCATCCAAGCCTGAGAATCCGAATCCGAACGCCGGTCCCCCGTCTTTCACGCCCGACCTGAATAACAACAAGATGATTATGGTCAGCGGTTGGGAGGAAGATGAGCTGGGAAGAATAGTTGATGACTTCAGGGAAGAAAGCACAATCGATCCACCGATGGAGATCGAAATCCAGAAACGCTTTGAGAGTGAATTTGTCCTGACTTTTCCCGGTGACATCGCACCGTGGGATTTTGCCGCGCTGGTCAACTATTTGAATTATCCGATCGATTTCGATTCGGCCGGACGCGCGTTGGTGGTGGCCGGCCGAACCACGCTGAACACCGACTTCACAGGTATTCCCGAATCATTTGAGGGAAAGAAGGCCATCATTTACGTGCCGGAAAACGATGACGACCATACGGTCGTCTATATGCACACTGAAACGGGAGACAACTTTGCCCGATCGTTTAATGAAATGGTTTGGCAGAGTGTCGATGAGCCTCGTTTGCCGTCTGCCATCCAGGCGCTCAACTGTAGAGCTCTTTGATTTGCGGGTTTATTGAAGCCCTGACTTGCTGTGGTAGCTTTCGTCGCCTTGACGGCCAGTCACCTTACGGGAAAAAGTACGCAAGTGAGACTGAGTTTTCCGTCATGGGCATGGACCGTTGAAACGGTTCCAAGAATTTGAATAAATTGTAGGGGCGTCCCTCCGTGGGCGCCCCGGAATCTAAAAAAAGGGCGCCCACGGAGGGACGCCCCTACAGAATTAGGACACTGCTGACTTTTGAGTCAAAGCCCCGCGACGCGATTTTTCAGATAAACAACAAACCAATAGATTAGACTCTTGCCAGTGAACACAGTCATGAAGATTCCCCTTTTTGCATTCACTACTCTGGCATTCATAGCGATAACTTCCAGCTCAGTCGTTGCTCAAAAGCAAAAGGCTGTTCCGGTCTGCAAAGAATCAACCTTCGCTGCCGTCAAACCTCTGCCGAAGATGGAATACGAATGTCCGGAAGCGCCCAACGATTCCGATGAAAAGATTCTGAAGCTGCCCGCGCGTCTGGCGGCCTTGCGCAGTATGGAAAAAGAGTTGGTCGGATTTAATGAGGCGACGTGGTGGCAGGCCGGCACAGACGAATTGAACGCGTGTGGCATCCACGGCGGCGCCGGTGAGTTAACCGATGATGAAAAAGAGCGCTGGAGACAGGGCGATTACAGGTTCAACCTGATGGGCAATCACGATATTCGTCTGTTGCTGCTTGATGACCCCTGCTATCAGACGGGCTTTGCCGGCTCGAATGCTTTCCTGCTTTATCGCAAGGACGGAAAGGTCTTCGTGTCCCAGGTGCTCAATGGCTATTACTCGCGGGTCGATAATTCGGTGGGAATCGATTTCGCCAGGCTAAACGGTCGGCAGATTATCGAGATCTCCACGGCCAACAGCATGCCGCCCTCGATGGTTTACTACTATTTCGTCATCGATCCGCTCACGAATAAAGCGGTCCCGAAAAAGATTTTTAAAGAGGGGAAGAAGTTTACGAATCAAGTCTATTCGGACATGTTGTTGGCCGATCCGAAGGATGCAGGTTTGCCGGCAAACGCCTCGGAACTAAATGTGATCGTCAAAGGCAAGTTGGCGCCAAGCTTCAGCGCCTACGACGAAAATGAACACGGCCGCATCGAAGCCAGCGGTCGCAAGTTCCACCGGATTATTTATCGTTGGAACGGCAGGTTCTATTCGCCGCATTAAGCCGGCTTAAAAATGCGCCTCAGGTAATCGACGCGCGCGGGAAATTGCGTAAGCCACCAGGAACAGAAAGCCCGGAATTGCGAAGACCAGAAACCAACCACCTCGGGCAATGTTTCCACCCAGTAGTAACACAAAAATCAGATAGAAGATCAGCAGGCTGACGACGCTGATACCGCCGCCGAGACCTTCCTTCCACCAGGCAACAGCGAAGCCGACGACGATTCCGACTGGGAAGAAGACGAATGCCAGCCATTGTCGGCCGGCAAACTTTAAAGTTTCCCTTCCTCCGAACACAAACAACAGCAACAGTGCGGTGCTGGCGATGCTCAAGAGTCTGGCTGACCAGCGAAACAGAACCATGGCCACACGCCCGCTATCGTTTTGAGCGAACATAAGACCTCCCAGGTTAAAGTTAGTTTGCGGAGGAATTGGTTCGCAAACTAACAGTTTGCGTTACCACGGAAGCGGGCTGCCGGGGGCTGGAGATTGTCGCACAAATGACAGCCCGCCACGCTTTGTAGAACTACGCGGTCACCTCCTGGACCATCGGTACCGGATGCTCGCAAATTGCCTGATAGGTTTTGACTACGTCAGTATAGTCAATGTCCGGCTTCTTTCCGTTTCGTAGTTTTGCTTTGAGCACGATGTCGTTCATTGACACGATGCCTTCCAGTTCGCCTTCAGCATTGAGCACCGGCAGCCGGCGAATCTTGTGCTCGCGCATCATCCTGAGCGCGTCGGCAACCTCTCCCTCCGGTGTTGCCGAATAAAGTTTACCGTTGATTACTTCTTCGATTGAGATGTGCGAGGGAATCCGGTCCCTCATCGCCGTTGCCATGCAAATGTCACGATCGGTAATTATGCCGACGACTTTCCGGCCGTCCCTGATGATGGGCAAAGCTCCGCAATCGTTCTCCCACATTTCCCTGGCTGCGTCTGCCAGACTTTCAGTAATCGAAATCGCTCTTGCGTCCGGAGTCATCACGTCTTTGACTTTCATTATTGCCTCCTTCATTGGTTGTGAGACCTTCACTGCGGTCTCGAAGTAAGTCAGACCAAAATTCGCACACTCATCCCCCGGTTTGGTCCGCCAGTCTTGATCGCAACACGTATGCCGTTTCAGTTTATTGGAGGATTGAGGCGCGGTGGTTGATTCCTTTGAGGAAAGTCACGCAGCCCTGCGAGAAAACGCACGCTATTTGAACCTGTGACGCTCTCATCGACCACGTCCAGCGCCAATTTGAGCAGCTTTTCCCACGGGGACACGATCTGGCTATTGCTTAAAACTTCCAGATTGCCCCCAGGCCCGCATCCCACATTTCCTTATTAAGCGCCGGGAGGTCCTTGTCGAGAATTTCGTTGGCGCGCGCTTTCAATGACGACCATTGGCCATTTAGTTCTCTCATCCGATCGAGCGAGGGCTGGTTCACTCGCGGAATGTCGCTTTCCGTCTGATTAATCAGGAACAGGTAATTGGCAGTGAACTTATTGGGGAAGTTCTCAACATCGTCGTACGCCTTTGATTTGCGCTGCACCATGTCTTCATCCCAGGCCTTCATCTTCTTGAGCAGCGCCTCGCCGTCTTTTTTGACGGCAGCGAACTTATCCGCCGCCGGCAATGAGGTGAGCAGCGACTCCAACTGTTTCTGCTTGTCGTAAAGGCCGTTTACCATCCGGTGCATCGAGGCCAATTCGTTTTCCATGCTGGACATCGTGCTGTGATATTGGCGGTAGGTTGCGTCGTCAGTTGGATACAGGGGGTTCGGAAGAATCTCAGTTTCACTCGAGACTTTCAGGCCGCCCATATTCAGCGTGATGAAATATTTTCCCGGCGGCGCTTTGTGTCCGGCATAGCTAATCTCCATGTCGACAAAAGGCACGCCCGGCATCGTGGCATAGCGCATGTCCCAAACAAATCGGTTGAGCCCGGTCTTCTTCGGCAGCAACGGCTCTTCCTTGGGAGCGCCTTCGTATTTCTTATACTTGTCGTCAGCTTTGGAAGAAAATGTGCGCACGAGATTACCGTCCGGATCCTTAATCTCGATGGTAATTTGATCCTCCTTCTTCAATTCAGGTAGTTGATAGTAAATGACAACTCCGGTCGAAGGATTCACGCCGCGGAAGCGGTTCGCACCGGTGAACTCTTCACTGGTTTCATCGAACTCGCTGGCGCCGTTCACGAGATAGGAATTTTCCGGTCGATAGATGGCGAAAGCGGGCCCGTCCTTTTTGTACTGCCGCAGCACACTCAGGTCATCGAGAATCCAAAACGCTCTGCCCGAGGTGGAAGCGATTAGATTGCCCTGGTGAATCCGCAGATCAGTTAATGGGGTGATGGGCAGGTTCGATTGAAATGGCGACCAGTTTTTGCCGCCGTCCCAGGTGATGAAAAGACCCAACTCGGTGCCGGCAAATAACAGGTCTTTGCGCACGTTGTCTTCGCGCACCACCCGAGTAAAGGCATTCGCCGGCAGACCGTTGTCAATCTTCGTCCAGGTCGCTCCGTAGTCCGTGGTTTTGTAGAGGCCCGGGGTGTGATCGTTGAACTTGTATCGGGTCGTGGCTATATACGCTGTCGCTTTATCATGCGGCGAAACTTCGATCGCATTGATCAGGCACTCTGCCAAACCCTTCGGAGTTACGTTCGTCCATTTAGCCCCACCGTCCCGGGTGAGATAGACGAGGCCGTCATCGCTGCCTGTCCAAATCACACCCTTCTCTTGCGACGATTCCATGACGTAAGCGAGTGTGCCGTAGTTTTCTGCGCCAACTTCTTCGTTCGTGTACGGCCCGCCGGCCCGGCCCTGCTTCTCTTTTTCATTACGCGTGAGGTCTGGTGAAACTTCTTTCCAGGTCTTGCCCCAATCGCTTGTTTTCAAAAGATATTGGGAGCCGTGATAAAAAGTATTCGGCTCCCATTTGCTCCAGATGATCGGAGCATTCCAGTTGAAACGATACTTGATGTCTTTGGCGTCCATGCCCAGGTATTGAATTGGCGCCGCCATGATTTGCGTCGAGCCTTTAGCTTTGACATCGAGCACCTCAATTGTTCCCTGATAACTTCCGCCCAGGACCAGTTTTGGATCGTCAGGATCGAAGGCGAGAAAGGCGCTTTCGCCGCCGGCGGAAGGCGCCCAGCTGGCGTTCGTGATACCAGCGCTTCCGAACTCACGGTTGGCGATGGAAACCGAAGTGTTGTCCTGTTGACCTGCGTAGATGTGATAGGGAAATTGATTGTCGACGTTGATACGGTAAAACTGCGCCGTCGGCATGTTTGATTGGGTACTCCAGCTTTTGCCGCCGTTGAAGGTTATTGCCGACCCGCCGTCGTTCGAGATGATGAAGTTGTTGGGATTGTCGGGATTGATCCAGAGATCATGAAAATCGCCGTGGGTCCCGGAGAGGTTCTCCCAGGTCCGGCCGCCGTCCGTCGAACGCAGGGCCGGCGCGCTCATCACATAAATCGTATCGTCATTCTTCGGGTCGATGAAGAGTTCGATGTAATACCAGGCCCTTTGCACCAGGCGGTGATCGTTGGTGATCCGGCTCCACTTCTTGCCGGCATCGTTCGAAACGAATAAGCCCCCCGCTTCTTTGTCAGAGTCGCTTTCGATTAGCGCGTAAACTTTTTCCGGATTGGAACGGCTGACCGCTATCGCCATTTTGCCCATTTCTTCGGGCAGCCCTTCTTTCATCTTTTCCCAGGTCTCGCCCTGATCGGTTGATTTATACAGCCCGCTGCCGGGGCCGCCACTGATGACTTTCCATGGCAGACGGCCGTGCTCCCACATGGCGGCGTACAAGATTCGCGGGTTGTTCATGTCCATCGACAATTCCGCCGACCCGGTCTTGTCATTCACGAACAAAACATTCTTCCAGGTCGTTCCGCCGTCGGTAGATTTATAGATGCCGCGTTCTTTTGACGGAGCGTAGAGCGCTCCCTGCGCGGCGACGAGCACGATGTTGGGATTCTTCGGATCGATCACGATGCGCGAAATGTGTTGGGTTAAGTCCAGTCCGATCTTTTTCCAGGTCTTGGCGGCGTCAGTCGACTTGTACACGCCGTCGCCGGGATGAGTCATCACTCCGCGAACGGCATGTTCGCCCATGCCGACATAGACAACGTTTCCGTCGCTTTCGGCGACGGCCACCGCGCCGACCGAACCGGTCTTGAAAAAGCCATCCGAAACATTTCGCCAACTGAGGCCCATGTCGTCGGTCTTCCACAGTCCGCCGCCGGTCGTGCCCATGTAATAGGTCTTTGCGTCGCCGACGACTCCGGTTCCGCAATTCGAACGGCCGCCGCGAAAAGGGCCGATTGATCGCCACTTGAGCGCTTTGAAAATTGTGTTGTAGTCGTCTGCGGCCGGCGCTTGTTTTACTTGCGCGGACAGATTGATCAAACAGAAGCAAACGACAATCAGGGGGGCCAGGCGTTTTGTCATCGAGCGATCCTCAATCCAGCAGATTTTTGCGCGCGATGATACACCAAGTGCAGTAGTGATTGTATGAAGTACGCGGCGCTGAGCGATTAAGAATTAGACAGGATTTACAGGATTGAGGAGATAGGCAACCAGTTGCCTACCTCCTGGTTCTTTAAATCCTGTCAATCGTGTCAATCCTGTCTATGTCCGGCTATGACTACGCGGCTGGTGGCCCGTAGGGCGGAGTTTTGAGGCAAGGCCGACTGATGAACCTGCTCGTCGCGTCAGCTCATGACCCGCACGCATATTGCTCACTAACTCATAGGCCCAGAGGCTGAGTCCGACTACTTCGATAAAGCCGGAAATGCCCATGATCGGAAAGGCGCGGGGTGTAAAGTCTGTGGCTATCTGAAAAGTCACGCGCATCATGTTTCCCAGATTCAGCAAAATGAATGTTGGCCAGAGTGATGCCGCGCGGCGCAGGTCAACGCCTGACAGAGTTGGGACGATTCTGCTCGACACACCGACAATCATCATCATGATGAAGCCGACGGTAATCGCGTGCCGGTAGGCGCCAAAGAAGGCGTGCGAAAACGGAATGTGCGATCCGGTTAGCGGCATATAGATGCCGAAATTGTAAACCGGTACGAACACCAGCATTGCGGTGGCGGCGATGAACCAGACATAAGCCGCGCGAATGAATTTCAATCCGCGATCTTTTTTACTTTCCGGTATTGCTCCGAACAGGCGGAACTGGCGCGGCCCTCCCAGGGCGATTGCCAGCAGTACGATCGTGCACAGCCATTGCAGCGCCAGCAGCCAATGATTGTGACCGGTCATGCCGGCGATAAAACTAATCGCGCCGACAACTAACGCGCCGTTGATTCCCCAAAAAAGAAAATCGCGCCAGGCTTTCGACGGCGTCCGCAGTCCGTAGGCGTGCGGCAGAAAGCGCAGGCTGACGCCGAGAATCATCACGATGGCGATTCCCAACAGCTGCACATCACGGTAAGGAATGTTGAAAGTTGCCAGGTTGAACAGAAGTTGTTCACGGCTGCCGGGCAGTTCGAACAATTTGAAGATGATCGGATTTGCGATCGCCGCGATGACAAACCAGGCGAGGGCTGCATAGACGAAGCGATCGTAAACCTCCGGCTTGTTTGCCTGCCGCAAGGTTTGGACGATTGCCAACCCGAAGATGATTACCGATGCGAGTTGCAGCGTGGCGGCAAAGAGTTCCAGCGGCAGAGCTGCGTTCGAAGGCACGATCAAATGCGCAACGGTTTGCAAGGCGATGCCTGCAACCATCAGCGGCAGCGAGGCGAAGGCAAGTCTCGGTCGCCAAAGGTTCGTCTGCTTGAATCGCGGAAACACCTGATAGGCAAAGCCCATGATGAAAAAGCCGACGAAGCCAAAGACCATCGCGTGACCGTGCGCCAGAATCCATGAGTAACTGATCGTATTGAAATTCTGATTAAGGCCGATAGCCAGCAGATTAATCGCACCCCAAACACAACCGAGCGAGAGCACGGTGGCGATACCTGCCATAAAGAATGGTCGATAGATCGGATCGCCGTTTGCGCGTTGCAGCGCCGCCCGTGTTTCAGGGGCCTCGTTTAGTTCATCAACCAGGTTGGTCATTGGGATCTCAGTTTTAGATTAGGACCACTAAACCTCTGCTGAAATCGGCAACGCCACTGGTTTTCTCGTATCCCGTCGCAGCATCATGTCGAGTGCAAAATAGACGAACGCGATTGCGCCCACGGCGAACACCGTGTCGCCGATCATTCTCAACCAGCGGAGCGTCTGCATCAGATCGGTCTGCAGAAACTCAGGACTGCGCGCCGACCAATACCCAACTGAGACGGACCTGTAGGTTTGCAGCAAACCGACCGGCAACAAACTCAAAACGATTTCCAGCATCAGGCCAATATTGATGGCCCAGAAGGCCAGCCAAACCGGCCGCTGCTTCCAGATCAGTTCGGGCTTCATGGCGCGCAAACAAAACAGCATTAGCCCTAAACCCAGGGTGCCATACACGCCGTAGAGCGCGCCGTGCGCATGGACGGCCGTGGTGTTCAAACCCTGCATGTAATACAGAGCTATGGGCGGATTGATCATGAAGCCGAAGATGCCGGCGCCCACCAGATTCCAGAAGGCCACCGCCACAAAGAAGTAGACGATCCACTTGTATTGGGCCAACCAGGGACGGGCCTTGGAACGACGAATGTTGGCAACTGCCTCGTAACCAACCAGCAACAAGGGAACGATCTCCAGGGCGCTAAAGACAGAACCGAAAGCGATGGCCACCGTCGGCGTGCCCGCGAAGTAAAGATGATGCAGCGTGCCGATGATGCCGCCGGTCAAATAGATCGCGCCGGAAAGCAGTGAAGCCTGGGCGGCGCTCTCAGCGTGAATGACCCCCAACCTGGCAAAGAGATAGGCGATTACGACGGTGGCAAATACTTCAAAGTAGCCTTCAACCCAAAGATGGACGACCCACCAGCGCCAGTACTCAACGACCGAGAGGTGCGAGCGCATGCCCCAAAAGAGCCCGGGACTGTAGAAGAGCGCAATGCCCGTGGTCGACAGGAAGTAGAGAATGATCAGAGATTTGGAACTTCCCTTGAGCTTGAGCGCGGGAATCGCCGTGCGCGCGATCAGGAACAGCCACAAGAGCAAGCCCACAAACAGCGCGGCCTGCCACACTCTCCCAAGGTCGACGTATTCGTAACCCTGGTGGCCGAACCAAAACCAGAGACTGCCCGGGAGTTTGTGCATGACGGACAGCCATTGTCCGGCCATTGAGCCGAGCACCACGATCAACAAAGCGCCGAACAAGACGTCCACGCCCAGCTTCTGACGCTTCGGCTCATAGCCACAGATGAACGGCGCGATAAATAGCCCCGCGGCCAACCACGCGGTAGCGATCCAGAAAATGCCGAGTTGCGTGTGCCACGTTCGCGTGACTACGTAAGGCAGGTAGTCTGCGAGCGGAATTCCGTAAAAGCCCTGGCCTTCGACTCCGTAGTGTGCAGTCAGCATCCCCATCATGATTTGCAAAAGGAATAGCAGGGTCACCACGACGAAATACTTAACGGTGGCTTTCTGTGAAGGAGACAAGACGGCGCCGATGAGCGGATCGCGATCGGGAACTTCATGCGAAACCACTTCGCCTTCGCCCCGTTGGGCGTAGTACCAAACCATCCAGCCGATCCCGGCGAGCAGCATGATCACGCTGACACCGGTCCAAACAACCGTGCTGCTGGTGGGGACGTTTCCGACCAGTGGTTCGGAGGGAAAATTACTGGTGTAAGAAATCGTGTTGCCGGGCCGGTTCGTCGCTGAGGCCCAGGCAGTCCAGAAAAAGAATGAACTTAATTCGCGGAGCTTGACGGGATCAGATTGCGCGTTGCGCTGGATTGCATATTCGCTGCTTCCTTCAGTAAAGAGCTTCGCATAGCGTTTTAGATTCGTCTCGAAGGCCTGCGCGCGAACGGGTTCAATCGTCAAACGGCCGCTGGCGGTGTCGTAGTTGTTCTTGCGCACCACGTCCTGGAGCCTCTGGCGCAGCATGGCCTTCTGTTCGGAAGTCGTGTTGTCATAAGGTTTCGCAAACTCCTTCTGCGACCAATCGTCCAGGATGAAGAGGCATTCGCTATGCAAGTATTCGGCTGTCCAATCAGGCGCGACGTAAGATCCATGGCCCCAGATCGAACCCATCTCCATGCCCCCCATCGCCTGCCAGACGTTTTGGCCGTTTTGAATATCGTTACCTGAGAGCAGGACTGTTCCGTCCGAGGTCACAACCTCGCGGGGGATCGGCGGCGCCTGGCGAAAAATCTCTGTACCAACCCACCCGAGTATGGCGAACGAAAATATAAAGATTGCGATAAAGATGAACCAAAGTTTTTTCATGACAATCAGGACTCCTTAAAACCAGGTAGTGGTGCAGTTTGATGTCCGACAAGCTTTAGCTTGTCGAAGATTCGGCGACAAACTGAAGTTTGTCGGACATTTATCCCGAACTGCATTAGTACCCAGAACCATTTACTCTTCTGAAATCTTCAGACCTGCGCGCCAGGATTAACTCGGCACACTTTGTTCCAGACCGATTGCCTTCGGAAACAGAATGTTGTTCTCCAGATGAATGTGCTGATGCAGATCCTGCTCAAAAGCTTCCAGCGCCTGATACAGAGTTTGATAACTGAAGCACCCATCGGCGGGAACGGTGAAATCAGAGGTGAGCTTGCGCAGCTCGCGCAGGATTTCGCCGGCGGTGTCGTGCTCGATCATCATCATGCGAATCGGATTGTTGACGGTGCCGAAGGGAGCAAAGGGCGCGCGTCGATCCTGCAGACGCGACTGTTCCAGTTCGACGATGAAAGGAAACAGAATCTGTTCTTCTTTGAACATGTGTTGCGTCAGGTCCTCGCAAAGTTGCCGCACCAGTGTTTTGACGGCCAGCAACTCTGAATGATTCTCGCCGTGGGCCGAGACGACTTTCGTAGTCAGCGCGTCCAGACGGGCCATTTCGGTTTTCGTAAAGACGTGATGTGTCTCGAGAATATACCCAATCAGCTCAGCTGGCGAGATTTCTTGAAAGTCGGGTTTGCTGTCGTTAACCAGTGGGCTTGTCTCCTCGAGCATTTGTTCGAGTGCCTCCAATTCGACGCCGGCGGTGGCACAAGCTTCTCCTAATTGTCGATCACCGCCACAGCAGTAATCGATCTTCAGTTTTTCGAAAACTCTGGTGGCGTGGGGCGAATTGATCGCCACGTCTCTTACTTTCATTGATGAACTGATCATTATGATTTCTCCTGAAAATTAGTTGATTAGATCTGCACGTTCAGCCCGGACGCCGGGCCGTTGCTGGTTTCAGCATAGCCCGGACGTCGGACCTGCTTCACAAAAACGAAATGATTTATGACGAGACAGAGGAGCGAAAAAATTGCGAGAAAGACAAAGCCGAGTGCATAACCACCGGTGGCGTCACGAATCACGCCCAGCGCGAGCGGGGGGAAGAAACCACCCAGGCCGCCGAAAGCCCCGACCAGACCGGTGACGGTTCCGGTTTCTTTCGGGAAGTGCTCCGGCACCAGTTTGAAGACTGCGCCGTTGCCCAGTCCCAGCGCGGCGGCGGTGCCCAGCGCGCCGATGGTAAAGGTCGGCATCCAGGGACAACCCATCAAGACCCCGAGGATTGCCACTGCGAGAAACACGCCGATCAGTACTCTGGCGCCGCCGAAACGATCTCCGAGCATTCCGCCGACCGGTCGCAGCAAAGTAGCCAGCAGCACGAATCCCGCAGTCCGCGCGCCGGCGTCAGCCGGGGTGAGTCTGAATAAATCTTTGAGGAGCGTCGGCAGATAGATCGAGAAAGCGACAAAACCGCCGAAGGTCACGAAATAGAAAAATGAGAGGACCCAGGCGAGCGGCGAGGACCTGAGCACAGCCATATTCTCGCTGAACGTTTTGGGTTTCGCCGTCGAGGGGGCGTTGCGCGCGAAGAGATAAAAAACGATTCCCCACACCACGGCAATAACCGCGAAGATAAAGAAGACAGGCCGCCACGAACCGAAAGCCAACGCCAGCACGGGCGCGCCAAAGACGGCGATTGACTGGCCGATGTTCCCCATGCCGTAAACGCCCAGGGCTGTGCCTTGTTGATCAGCCGTGAACCACTTCGAAGTGAAGCTGACGCCTATTGCGAACGAAGTACCGGCCATCCCCACGAACACCCCAAGCCAAAGCAATTGGGCATAGCTTTGTGAGAATCCGATGCCGGCCGCGGGAATCGCCGACAGCATCAGCAAAGCGGCAAACACTTTCCGCCCGCCAAAACGATCGGCGAGCATGCCCGCCGGCAGTCTGCCCAGCGAACCCAGCAACACCGGAATCGCGATCATCAAACTCTTCTGTTTGGCTGAAAGGTTATAGAGCTGTGTGAAGGTCGGCGCCAGGGCCGCGACCAGCCCCCAAACTGCGAATGAAACGGCAAAGGCGGTGGTTGATAGGAAGAGGGCGCGGATCGCGCCGGGTTTGAAATTGGCTCTCACTCTTGGTTCCCTGTCGCTAAGAAAATCAAAATCCCATTGGCAGATCCGCCACCGGGAGTACTGGCACAGCAATGACTATGCCGATTGTGCCCATTCGCTGAGCGCGCGAAAACTCGCGGTTTGCTGAGTTTGGGGTGGGGAATTTTTGCGGCGGCTGCGGAAATCTTCGCAGTTTGTCCGATAAGCTTTAGTTGTCGGTGCTAGCCGCGGAGCGGCGATAGATCTGTAGCCCATGGCGTAAGCCATGGGATCAAGTGCAACCGGATGACGCAGCCCCGGAGGGGCGAAACATCATCGTTCGATCTCCCCCCATTGTTCTGCCGCTCCGCGGCTGATCTGCCAATTGTGGCTTCTTACTCACGCCGTGGGCTACAGATCTTCTGCCGCACCGCGGCTTGAGGAGAAAGAACTTCATCAGACTTCAAGTTTGTCGAACCTTAAATCGAACGCAAGATGCACCCGTACACCAGTTGATCTATTCTATGAATCAGTCGTCGCGGAGTAAGAACCGAGAATCATGTCCAAAGAAACGCTGAAGGCAGCGATCTGGGGTTCTCTCACTACGCTGCTTGTCGCGGGCTTAATCGTCGTGGGCTCGCGCAACCTCGCTCATTTCGATGCGGCGCTGGTCGGCTACACCTTCGCGGTGTTGTTTGCCACCTTCGCCATCGCCTATCGCTATTCGATGTGGCTGCAAAGGCCGCCCACGGCCCTGTACTGGAAACGTGGGTGGCAAGTCTTCTTTCGACCAAAATATCTGGCCGGCAACATTGCCCACTGGTTTGCGCGCGTGCCGGCAGAATTTGGCGCAAATCTTTTTATTCTGCGACGAGATCGATTTCGCTGGGCCGCGCACATGCTGATCATGTGGGGCTGCATCGTCGCCGTGGGCATCACCTTTCCCCTGGTTTTTGGCTGGGTGCATTTTGAAACGCTGCCAAACGATCTGAACTGGTATCGCGCTTATCTTTTTGGCTTTCCGACGTTCGCCTTTCCGATTCATTCGTTGTTCGGGTTTCTGATTTTTCATGGTTTGGTGTGGGCCTCGATCCTGGTCACGGCCGGAGTAATGCTGGCGATGCGACGACGCATGCGCGACCACGGCGCCGCGGTGCTCCAGCAGTTTGGCGAAGATTTTCTGCCGCTGATTCTGCTCTTCGCGATTAGCGTGACCGGATTGATGCTGACCGCCAGTTATTCGTGGATGAAAGGCTACGGGTATGACTTTCTGGCGATTCTGCACGCGATCACCGTGATCTTTACGCTGCTCTGGCTGCCTTTCGGAAAGTTCTTCCATATCTTTCAACGGCCGGCGCAGCTGGGCGTGAGTTTTTATAAAGATGTGGGCCAACGCGAAGCTGCCGCCGAATGCCGGCGCTGCGGCGCACCTTTTACATCGCTGCTGCACGCCGAGGATTTGATCAAAGTCGAAAGGCAGCTCGGCTATGACTATGAGATCAGAAATTCGCCGGTCGAGCATTATCAGTGGATCTGTCCGCCCTGCCGCCGCGCTTTGGTGGCGCTGGCGCAAGGTCAACTTTGGCAAGGCGTGTCAGCAGCCGGATTTGATTTTGGTGTGGCCATGCCAACGCCGATTATTGGCAATCCTGGCATGAACCAGGGACCGTTGGGTGAAGAGGACAGAAATAATTTTCACCCGTGAGAGCGGCTTTGCCGCCTGATGTGCGGAAAGGCTTCGCCTTTCCGTATAAGCCAGGAAATAGAGGAGGCTAGGCCTCCGAAAACTGAGGCGTAGCCTCAAAAACACTTTTGGTTGTAGTTCGGAAAGGTTGAACCTTTCCGCACATCGGGCGGCGAAGCCGTAAAGCAAAGAAAGAACTCGATGGCACTCTTACCAGAAAATCTCTCAGCTATGACCGAGCAATTCGGTCCGCATCCGGCATATTCGCAAGGCGAGCGTCTGCAAACCGGCGTCGCGCCCGACAAGCTGGTCAAGACCCACTGCTGCTTCTGTGGCCAGCAGTGCGGAATTCAATTGAAGGTCAAAGACAACTCAGTGATCGGCTTTGAACCCTGGGAAGACTTTCCGTTCAACCGTGGCATGCTCTGTCCCAAGGGTGTGAAGCGATACCTGCAAGGCTCGCATCCGGATCGCTTGCTGCACGCATATGAACGTGATGTGAATTCGGAAGGTGGTTTCCGCGCGGTCGAATACGATCGCGCCATTGCGCGCGTGGCCGCTGAGATTCAGAGGCTGCAGGCGGCGCATGGCAAAGATAGTTTCGGCGTGATTACCGGCGCCAGCCTGACGACTGAAAAAGCTTATCTCATGGGCAAGTTCGCACGCGTTTGTTTACAGACTGCGAACATCGACTACAACGGCCGGCTGTGCATGGTGAGCGCGGCCGCCGGCAACAAAAAGGCTTTTGGCATCGATCGCGCGGCCAATCCCTGGTCGGACATGCTCAAGTCTGAGGTCGTCTGGATCAGCGGCGCGAATGTGGGCGAGTGCGCGCCGATTACTACCGACTACGTCTGGCAGGCACGCGAGTTCGGGGCGAAGATCATCGTTGTCGATCCGCGCATCACGCCGATTGCCCGCACCTGCGATCTTTTTCTGCCGATCAAGCCGGGCCGTGACGTGGCCCTCTTCAACGGCATTCTTCATCTGATGATCGAAAACGATTGGCTCGATCACGAGTTCATTGAAAGTCACACCGTCGGGTTTGAAGCCGTGGCCGAACATGTTCATGAATGGACGCCGCGTCAGACAGCGCAGGTGACGGGTATATCTGAGCGCGCGATTCGGCAGGCCGCTGAATGGTGGGGCGAGGCGAGATCAAGTTTTCTGATGCACGCGCGCGGGATCGAACACCACAGTCATGGCGTACAGAACGTGCTCGGAGCGATCAATATGGTGCTGGCCTCGGGGCGAATCGGCCGTGAAGGCTGCGGTTACGCCACTATCACCGGACAGGCAAATGGTCAGGGTGGCCGCGAGCACGGACAGAAATGCGATCAACTTCCCGGCGCGCGCGACATCAGTAATCCTGAACATCGCGAGTACATCGCCAAAGTCTGGGGCGTCAGCGCCGACGAGATTCCGGCCGCCGGCGTGGATTGCTACGAAATGTTTCGCCGGATCGATCGCGGCGAGATCCGCGGCCTGCTGAGCATCTGTTTCAACCCAAAAGTCTCTCTACCGGACAATAAATTCATCACGCGTTGCCTGGAAAAACTCGAGTTCTATGTGGCCATCGACTTCTTTCTGAACGAGACGGCCCAGCATGCGGATGTCGTCCTGCCCGGCTCGCTGCAAGAAGAAGATGAAGGAGTCGTCACTCAGATCGAGGGACGCGTAATCAAGATCAATCAGGCGGTCGATCCGCCGGGCGATGCCCGGCAGGATTGGCGCATCATTCAGGACATCGCCAGAAGCCTCAGGCGCGAGCGCGGCTTCACCTTCACTGAGCCGCGCGAAATCTTTGATGAATTGCGGATTGCTTCGAAAGGCGGCATCGCGGACTACTCGGGCATTACTTACGAAAAAATTGAGAAACAAGGCGGCGTCTTCTGGCCCTGCACCAGCGAAGACGATCGCGGCACACCCAGACTGTTTGAAACCGCTTCGTGGAATCCAATCGCCCGGGGCGCGGGCCCGTTCTACTTTCCTGACGGCAAGGCTCGCTTCAACGTTGCTCCCTATACGCCGCCGGCTGAGGACGTTGATGATGAATATCCGTTGATGCTGACCACCGGAAGAGTGGTCAGTCAATTCCTTTCGGGCACGCAGACGCGGCGCATTGGGCCGCTGGTGGATCAATATCCCGAGCCGCGGATCGAGATGCACCCACAACTGGCGGAAAAACTCGGGATTGCCGATGGTGATTTTGCGAAAGCTGAAACCAGACGAGGCGACGTAACGCTGCGGGCCATGGTGGTAACCACGATCAGGCCCGACACGATCTTTATTCCCTATCACTGGGCGGGGCGAAAGAGCGTGAACCAGTTAACAATTTCAGCGCAGGATCCGATCTCGAAGATTCCGGAGTACAAAGTTTGTGCGGTGAGGGTAAAGAAGGATGAGTGATTGAGGTCCGCACTCGTCCGGAGTGCCTCTGATCAGCACGCCAGAGGCGTGCGTACCCTGTTAATTATGCCGGTTCCTGATCAAAACGAATTCTTTATCGATCCCAATCGCTGCATTGGCTGCCAGGCGTGCGTGCAGGCCTGTAGCGAATGCGATACCCATCGCGGGTTTTCGATGATTCATCTGGAATACGTCGATCGCGCGCATTCGGTGCAGACTGTCCCGGTTGTTTGCATGCACTGCGATTCGCCCACCTGCGCCGAGGTTTGCCCGGCCGACGCGATCAAGAAGACGGCTGACGGTGTGGTGCAAACTGCGCGCAAGCCTCGCTGCATCGCCTGTAACAACTGCGTGCTCGCGTGCCCCTTCGGCGTGCCCAAGATGAAGACCGAATTCAAACTGATGATGAAGTGCGACATGTGCTATGACCGCACCTCGGAAGGGCTGAAGCCGATGTGTGCCACGGTCTGTCCCAGCCAGGCGCTTTTCTTCGGCACCCGAGAACAGATCGAGTCGTTGCGACCGCGCTCGACGGCGACAAATCGTTTCCAGTTTGGCGCTCAGACCATCACCACCAAGGTCAATATGATGACGCCGCGGAGCGGTCGATCGGAATACATCGATGTGACGGCGGCAATGAACGAGCGTTCGACCGGCAAACAGATTTCGCTGAACGTGTTGATGGAAGGAATGTATCAAGAGGACGATAATGCCGATTAATCAGGAGAAAGTTTCCCTGCCTGACGGCGGTGCGATAGAAGACCAGCCACGCTGGCGCCAGGATTTTCCGATTGACTGGCCCCAGGACCATTATGTTTCGCGCCGCGACTTTACGAAGTTCATGGTGCTCACCAGTCTGGCCTTCACCGTGGGCCAGTTCTGGATCCTCGCAGTTAATTTTCTGCGCCGGCGAAATGGCGAATTGCCTTTGCGGCAAATAGCGACCATCGATCAGCTCCCCGTCGGTGGCGCCAAAGCTTTTGCCTACCCCGCCGAGCATGATTCGTGTGTTCTGGTCCGCACCGGGGAAAAAACCTTCGTCGCTTTCAGCCAGAAATGCACCCACCTGTCCTGTGCGGTGGTGCCACAGCCTGAACGCAATTGTTTTCGTTGTCCCTGTCACGAGGGCTTTTTCGATCTCACCACCGGAGAACCGATCGCCGGACCGCCACGCCGCCGTTTGCCGAAAATCAATCTGGAGATCAAAGGCGGCGCGATCTACGCCAGTGGTGTTGAGGAGCAGGTTGTATGAAAAAGCCGTTCACGCACGAACAGCGAATGACGATCGTTTACGGAATTCTCTGTATCGTCCTGATTATCGTGATGCTGCAACTGTGGTTGTTGATGGCTACGATGAATGCCTACCTGGGCGGCGATCAGTCAGTGATCCTGCCCGCCGCGCTGGCCAGCCTCGCCTGCCTGGGTTTGAATGCGGGCCTGCTTTGGTACCTCTTCAAAATCGAGCGGAGTCGCCCGTAATAAACCCTGGGATTTTCAAAACCCGTGCTTCAAGTGGCACAGACTTCAGTCTGTGATTTTCCTGGCGACGGCTCACAGACTGAAGTCTGTGCCACTGGTTAAAAAAAATAACGGAGTAGTTGTCATACAAATCCCGGCCGGAAGCGACCAATGTTGCGGGACTCTGTGTCTGGTCGGGGAAAATCCCAATAGCAGTCGCCAAAATCTCACTGAAAGGGCGAATAACACGGAATGTTTGCCAAGAGTTCAAACAAAGAGAATTACCATCTTTTGCAGCCTGATGAGGAGCGCACGCTCTGTGGATACGAGGTCGCCCCGATCATTATTGACCGTCAGGTAAGCGTCTCAGCGCTTCATCTCACCAAGATTCGGCCGATTGGGTATGAGCTGTGCGAAGCCTGCGCCAGCGCCGCGCGTGAGCAACAGCAGCCTGCTTGATGATTTTGGAGTGCGGCGACTCGTCGCCGCTTTGCGTTAGCACAGAAGCAAGTATTGGAAATTGGCAGCGAATCTAAGGTTCGGCCAAAGCGGCGACGAGTCGCCGCACTCCAAATCAATTCACGGGCCGGTAGGAATCCAGCACTTTCATGTAATTCGCGCGCTCGAACGCGGCTGGTTCCGCGCAGTGTTGCTGGCTCATGCTGCCAATCATCTGCGCGACTGAGGCGTATTCGTGCTCGTCCATCCAGATTTCCACCTCGCTCAGTACTTCCTTGATGCGCCGCACGCCGTTCTGCAAAAGCTCGGAAGCCATCATCGTCACTTTCGCCCCGGCCATCAGGCCCTTCAAAACATCTTCCGAAGTATGCACGCCAGTGGTAATCGCGAGATCCGCGAGAATTCGTCCATACAGAATCGCCACCCAGCGTAGGGGCAGACGCAACTCGTGTGAGTTGCTCAGCACCAATTTGGGCGCGACCTCGAGTGCTTCCAAATCGAAATCAGGTTGATAGAAACGATTGAAGAAGACGAGTCCGTTGGCGCCGCGCTCCACCAGTCGTTGCGCCATGTTCGAAACCGAACTGAAGAATGGGCTTAGTTTGATCGTGACCGGAATTGTGACTGCCTGTTTCACCTGGCGCAGCATGTCGATGTAGATGTCTTCGACCTCGCGGCCAGTGATCTCGAGGCTGGTAGGCACGTAATAGATGTTCAGCTCGAGCGCGTCGGCGCCGGCGTCCTCAATCAGGCCCGCATAATTGGTCCAACCACCGATCGAAACCCCATTCAAACTGCCGATGATCGGAATGTCCACGGATTCTTTGGCGCGCCGGATCAGGTTCAGATATTCATCGGCCCAGACGTTGTACGAATCCATCTCAGGAAAGTAACTGAGGGACTCGGCGAAACTATTCGTGTTGTTGCGCAGATAATGATCCACATAGAGACTGTCGAAGGTGATCTGCTCTTCAAACAGCGAATACATGACGACGGCGGCGGCCCCAGCGTCTTCCAGGCGCTGAATGCTGTCAATGGTGTGCGACAGCGGAGATGAAGATGCCACAATTGGGTTCTTTAGAACCAGACCCAGATAATTGGTTGATAGGCTCATGATTAGTCCTCGACGGTACGCACGCCTCCGGCGTGCTCTCGCTGCTTTGTGTGGCTTCAGGCACAACAGAGGCGGGCGTACCTACACCTGCGCCGCCAACTGCTTGTACTGCTTCCAGCGATGCGTGACAGATTCCTGCGCGAGCTTCAATAAAACTCTTGCCGCCTCGGGATCGCTGCGCTGCAACATCCGATAACGCCCTTCGGTGTAGATGTAATCCTGGAGGGGAATCTTCGGATCGCGTGAATCAAGCTGGAATGGGTTCTTGCCCTCGTCCGCGAGTCTTGGATCGAAGCGATAGAGCGGCCAATGACCGCACTCGACGGCCAGCTTCTGCTGCGTCATGCCTTTGGCCATGTCGATGCCATGCGCGATGCACTGGCTGTAGGCAATGATCAGCGATGGGCCGGGGTGCGCTTCGGCTTCGAGAAAGGCTTTGACCGTTTGATTGTCGTTCGCGCCCATGGCGATTTGCGCAATGTAGACGTTGCCGTAACGCATCGCGGTCATGCCCAGATCTTTTTTGATTGTCGGTTTGCCGCCGGCAGCGAACTTGGCCACGGCTCCGAGCGGGGTCGCTTTCGAGGCTTGGCCGCCGGTGTTTGAATAGACTTCGGTGTCGAGTACGAGGACGTTGACATCCTGGCCGCTGGCCAAAACGTGGTCCAGGCCGCCGTAACCGATGTCGTAAGCCCAGCCGTCCCCGCCGACGATCCAGACGCTCTTCTTCACCAAAGCGTCCGCGACGCTCAAAAGGTCGCGGGCGGTACGCACGCTTCCTGCGTGCAGCTTGTCGGAGGCGTCGCTGAGATCGGGCTGCACGCCAGAGGCGTGCGTACCGAGCTTCCTCTTCAATTCCGCAACGAGTTCGCGTTTCGCGTTGATGCCTTCCTGCGTGCTGTTGTCGCCGTTGAGGAGACCGTCGGCGAGGGTGTCGCCGATAACTTCCCTGAAGCTTTCGACCAAATGCTTTGCGTAATTATGCTGATGATCGAGCGAGAGGCGCATGCCCAATCCAAACTCGGCATTGTCTTCAAACAGCGAGTTGCTCCAGGCAGGTCCACGGCCTTCACGATTTATGGTGTAAGGCGTCGTGGGCAGGTTTCCGCCGTAAATGCTCGAGCAGCCCGTGGCGTTAGCGATCACCGTACGATCGCCGAAAAGCTGCGTCATGAGCTTGATGTAAGGCGTCTCTCCACAGCCCGAGCACGCGCCCGAGAATTCAAACAACGGCTGGAGCAGCTGAATGTCTTTGATGGTCCGGAAAGTCAGATTGCCGTTGCGCGGAATTTCCGGCAGCGTCAGGAAGTAATCCCAGTTGACGCGTTCGCTGTCGCGGAGCGGCAACTGCGGTTTCATGTTCAGCGCTTTACGCGAAACATTGCTCTTGTCCTTGGCGGGACAAACTTCGACGCAAAGCTGACAACCTGTGCAATCTTCAACCGCGACTTGAATTGTGTAGCGATGATCGGGGAGCTCGCGCCACTTTGCGGGCATTGTCTTAAAGCCGGCCGGCGCATTGGCGAGATCTTCCTCTTTACAAACTTTCGCGCGAATGGTCGCGTGCGGACAGACGAGCATGCACTTGCCGCACTCGATGCAGAGGTCCGTTTCCCAGACGGGAACTTCCTGCGCGATGTTGCGCTTCTCCCATTGCGCGGTGCCGACTGGATAGGTGCCGTCGACGGGAAAGGCGCTGACGGGAAGACTGTCGCCGCGACCCGCGATAATTTCTGCGGTGACCTGTTGGACGAATTCAGGCGCTGCGGCTGAGACCGCGGGCGGCAGTTCAAACGTGCTGCTTGCTGCCGCGGGAATTTGAATTTCATGCAGGTGTTCCAGCGCCGCATCAACTGCCGCGAAGTTCTGTCGCACGACGGGTTCACCGCGTTTGCCGTAGGTTTTCCTGATCGATTCTTTGATTTTGACGATCGCTTCGTCGCGCGGCAGTACACCGCTGATGGCGAAGAAGCAGGTCTGCATGATGGTGTTGGTGCGATTGCCGAGCTGGTTCTCCTTGGCGACCGCATAAGCGTTGATCGAATGAACTCTAATCTTCTTCGCGATGATGGTTTCCTGAACTAAGCGGGGCAGACGCTCCCAAACTTCATCCGCTTCGTAAGGGCTGTTCAAGAGCAGGGTGGCGCCCTCTTCGGCCGCGTCGAGAATCTGGTAACGCTCCAGAAAGTTGAACTGATGGACAGCGATAAAGTTTGGGCGTTGAATCAGGTAGGTGCTCTTGATGGGCTGGGAACCAAAGCGCAGGTGTGAAACGGTCATGGCGCCGGACTTCTTTGAGTCATAAACAAAATATCCCTGTGCGTAGTTTGGCGTTTCTTCACCGATGATCTTGATGGAGTTCTTGTTCGCGCTGACCGTGCCGTCAGCTCCCAGGCCCCAGAACAGTGCGCGTACCTGGCCGGCTGATTCGGTGGTGAAATTCGGATCAAAGGACAAGCTGTTAAAAGTCACATCATCTTCAATACCGACGCTGAAATGGTTTTTCGGCTGGTCCTTTAACATCTCATCTAAGACACCTTTGACCATGGCCGGAGTGAATTCCTTCGAGCCCAAACCGTAGCGTCCGCCGATGATCCGCGGCATCGTGGCACACGCATCCTGCGCGTGAGTTTCACGGGCGGGACGCCCGTGCCACGCTTCACTAATGGCAGTTACGACGTCTTGATAAAGCGGTTCGCCGGCGCCTCCCGGTTCCTTCGTGCGATCCAAAACGGCGATTGTCTTGACGCTCGAAGGCAAGCTGGCGACAAAGTGATCGACTGAAAACGGGCGGTACAAACGGACCTTCAGCAGCCCGACTTTTTCACCGGCGAGCGCTTTGGTTCGGAGTTCCGCCTTTAGGCGGCCGCCTGAAGGCGGAACTCCAAACGACTCGTCGAAAGCCACTCCAGTCAAAGCGGCCACTGCTTCCTCGGCGGCCTCGCATCCCGATCCCATCATGACAATTACTCGTTCGGCGTCGGGAGCGCCCACATATTCGAATAGTTGATATTGCCGGCCGGTGGTTTCGGCGAATTTCTTCATCGTCCGTTCCACGATTTCCGGTGTTTGCGTGTAGAAGGAATTTGCTCGTTCCCGTGATTGGAAGAAGACATCGGGATTCTGCGCCGTACCGCGCATCACCGGACGATCCGGCGTCAGGGCGCGACTGCGATGGGCCCGGACCAGTTGTTCATCAATCATGGCCCGAATTTGTTCGTCCGACAGTTCTTCAATCTTCATCACCTCATGGGAAGTGCGAAATCCGTCGAAGGCATGAAGGAAGGGAACGCGCGATTCCAAGGTCGCGGCCTGGGCAATGAGCGCAAAGTCCATCACTTCCTGAATCGAATTCGAAAAGAGCATGCCCCAGCCCGTCGAACGTGTGGCCATGACGTCGCTGTGATCGCCAAAGATCGAGAGCGCATGTGTAGCCACTGAGCGCGCCGCGATATGAAATACCGTGCTGGTTTGCTCGCCGGCGATTTTGAACATGTTGGGAATCATCAGGAGCAGGCCCTGACTGGCTGTAAAGGTCGTGGTTAGCGCGCCGGTTTGCAAACTGCCGTGGACCGTCCCGGCGGCGCCGCCTTCGGATTGCAGTTCGCGGACGATCGGCGTCATGCCCCAGATGTTCTTCTGATTCTTCGAGGCCCACTCGTCTGATGACTCGCCCATCGCCGAAGAAGGTGTAATCGGGTAAATCGCGATCACTTCGTTGGTTCTGTAAGCGACATAAGCGGCGGCTTCGTTGCCATCGATTGTTACCGTGCGGTTAGGCATTTGTTTTCTGTCGACTCCTGGTTTGCGTGATTGATTCTTGAGTTCCCACATGATCCGGTCGCTCTGACACAACCTCTGCTTACAACTTCGCCGCAGGCAGCCCCTCCCACTGAACCGCCTGCGGCGTACACAAGGAAGTCGTTTCTGACACCTGGTGGATAATCAGTTGACCTCTACATTGATCTGCTTTGGTCTGGCCTCCTCGTTTTTCGGCAGCGTTTTGGTAAGCACGCCGTCTTTGAACTCGGCGTTAATCCTGACAGCATCAACGTACAGGGGAACGCTAAAGCTGCGCATGAATTCACCATAATGCCGCTCGATGCAATGTTAGTTCTCACGGGTCCGTCGTCTCTTAAAGTCTATTCAACGCGCCCACTCGCGCGCCTTTTCAGTCTACGTTCTGCCAAAAGTCTTCTGGTTTTTTGGCTTCGATCTGGCTGATCTTCCCATGCAGCCAGGATTTGACTGCGCTCTCCATCCTGCGTTCGTTGCCTTCCATCTCCAGCTCTTCAATTGTGCTCCCGGCTTCATTCAGGGGGATGAAATGACAGGGAACAGCTTGCGAGCGGTCTTCCGGCTTAACGAAGTCGAGCAGGCGGCACTCGGCACACGGGTGGGCGCGATAGGGATATCCATAGTTAAGACAACTCAGGGAGTCCTGGAAGATGGATTTTGGTAACCAGGGCGTTCGGACCGAACGGCCATATCCGCCCTCCTCAATAAATGACAGCTCGCTTTTGAGTAGTTCAAGAATGTCTCGGTCGTCGTTAGCCATGATAAACATCCTCCAGTTCTCCCTGAGTTTTGTCTCGAGCAGCAAGCCGCTGCTCTTTGCTCGAGCTTGGGCTTTACCCTTACACCGCTGAAAGCAACCAATATGCCGATGGTAAGTAAAGGGGATTCTATTGGCCATGTCAGAATTGACGGATTGCGGCTTGCGTAACATTCCGCAAACTGTGAGAGAAAATGCCCATGATCTTTCTGCGTATGCGCGAAAAAATCACGAGAGTAAAGCGGGAGCCATGGGGCACATGCCTTGCTCAAGGTCTTGGCGATTTTCTTCGGTGTCTTCAAGAACCAACAAATGCTTCGCACTACAGAACATGGAGAACCACCCAAATGAGCATTGCGCGTAGAACTTTCGCCGGCGACGTGTCCAGCGCCGGTCCGTCCATGCGAGTGTTGCCCTTTAACTCGCCCTTACGCGCAATTCCGGGAATTGATCGAGTCGGTCGCAGTCGCATTTATGCCCGCGGCGCCGTCGTGTTCCATGAAGGCCATTTGGCCCGGGGCGTCTATGTTCTGTCATCCGGACGCGCCAAAGTTTCGATCTCGTCGGCAGACGGAAAGAAAGTGATCATCCGAATCGCCCGGGGCGGTGACGTGCTCGGACTCTATGCCGGCTTGACCGGCCGGCCTTTCGAGGCGACGGCCGAGATGGTTGAGGGTGGCCGCGTTGATTTCATTTCCCGCCAGGATCTGCTCGGCCTGCTGGGAAGCCAGCACTCATTCGGCCTGGATTTGGTTGAGATGTTCAGCCGGCAGTTCAGCGACCTTGTCGATCACACGCGGATGCTGGCGCTGTCCGAATCGGCTTTGGAAAAGTTGTCCCGGTTAATTATGAGATGGGGCCGGGATTTCGGCGAACGCACCAGCGATGGAATTCGGGTGCACGTTGTATTAACCCAGGAAGAAATTGCTCAAATAATCGGCGCATCCCGAGAGACAGTCACCCGTCTGTTTAGCGCGCTCAAGCGAGATCATATTATTCGCGTCAAGCGCGATGACCTCTGGATTCGTGACAGCGAGGCGCTGGCTTCTTTGGCGCAGGCATCTTGAAATTGAGGTCGCTCGTGATGCGTGTCACTGCGATGTATCGCGAACCCAGCTAACGTGGTCATGTTCGCCACAGTTCTTAGTTAGATAGTCGACCAGGACTTAAGTAAGGGCAATTGATAAGGAGGCTCCAAGTCACTGTATGTGTGTTGCCGCACAGACCGATAAAACCTCGATTGATATATCAAGAGGGTTTTCCACTATATTTGGAAATGTTTGGTCTGCGACGGTGAGTGCGTGGCTTCAAGCCGAAGCTAAAATCCTCTCGATAAAATCAACATGCCGATCGCAAGTAAGGAGTTTTAAAGGCCCTGTCAGAATTGACAGGTGCGGTTTGCGTAACATTCGGCAAACTGTGAGCGAAAATGCCTATGATCTTTCTGCCTATGCGCGAAAAAATCACGAAATTAAAGCGGGAGCCATGGGGCACATGCCTTGCTCAAGGTTGTCGCGATCTTCTCCGGTGTCTTCAGAACCGACAAGTGCTTCGCGGGGCAGAACATGGAGCACCACTCAAATGAGCATTGCCCGTAGAACTTTCGCCGGCGACGTGTCCAGCGCCGGTCCGTCTATGCAAAGTAAGACCCTTTTCACCTGATAAGGAGGCTCCAGTGAGAGTCACCAGGATTATCAAACCACTGCTCGTTGCGGGATCGGCGTTGGCCGTGATCATTTGGCTGATTGCGCCGGGCGGTTCGCAGGCGGTTGGTCGATCCGGCAAGGACGACAAACCCGCGCCAACGGATTATGTCGGCAGCGAAACCTGCCAGGCCTGTCACGAGGATCAGTTCAAAGCCTACTCGCATACGGCGCACGCGGCACTGACGACCCTAAGCAGCTGGAAAAGTAAGATCACCGGTTGCGAATCGTGTCATGGTCCCGGCAAGGCGCACGTCGACGGCGGCGGAGACGTTTCGAAGATCATCTCGTTTAAGAACAAATCTCCGAAAGAGACGTCAGAGACATGTCTGAGCTGCCACGCCGGCAAGGAAGAGCGAAATAACTTCCGCCGCGGCGAACACTGGCGTAATGACGTGGGCTGCACCGACTGTCACTCAGCCCACTCAAATACAGTTGGCAGAAATCTGGCCAGCTCGAATGCTCTGATCACGTCACCGAACGCGGAAAAGCCGGGCTTTTCTACGATCAGGATGCTCAAAGACAATGACCCGCAGCTTTGTATCGGGTGTCACGCCGAGGTGAAGCCACAATTCACCATGCCCTTCCATCACAAGGTTTTGGAAGGAACGATGCGGTGCAGCGATTGTCACAACCCGCACGGTGGCTTTGAAACGAGACAGACGCGTTTAGCTACCGGGGCTGATGCCGCCTGCATCAAGTGCCACGTGGATAAGCAAGGACCATTCACGTACGAGCACGCGCCGGTGAAGACTGAAGGTTGCACCGCCTGTCATACGCCACACGGTTCACCCAATTCGCGGCTATTGAGGTACAGCGCCATCAATCAGCTTTGTCTGACCTGTCACAGCGTGGCTCACGATGTCGGCGCCATTGAACCGGCGGGACCGCAGCATAACCAGAATGCCCAGTATGCCAACTGCACGGCGTGCCACGTCAAGATTCATGGTTCGCGGACGAGTCCCGTCTTCTTCCGTTGACGAATTGCGGGAATCGACTCAGTTCGGAGTTCCGCCTTCAGGCGGCCGCCTCAAGGCGGAACTCCAAGCAAAGGATAAATGACATGAGAAGCAACACGAGAAAACTGTTGCATGCGGTTCCGGAAGCGTTGTTAGGACTTTTGTTGGCCAGTGGAATAGCCGCGGCGCAGACCAGCGATCCTGCGAAGACGCAAACTAAGAAACCCGATGACGTCCCCACTTCAGCCACGACTGGTACGGACTCCGGTAACTACAAGATTACCTCTTCGCTCGAGTTTGGCTATCGAGGTATTCGCGTCGATGGCGATGAGCGGAAGTATCGCAGCGACCTTAATTACAAAGCCGGGCCGCGAATCTTTGACAGCAGTTTCCTGATGCAGTCGAAAGACGGCAAAGGCGGTCTGTTTGATACGCTTTTGGTGACCGCGAGTGGCTGGGGCGCCGATCCCACCGGCAGCATGAGGGTCAGCGTCGAAAAGTCGAAGTGGTATCGCTTCGAAGGACAGTATCGCCGGGCCAAGTACTACCGCTTCCTCAATAACGTGGCCAATCCCAATTGGCTGTTTTCCGGCTTTCCGGTTCCGCCAAATCCGGTGACCGGGCTACATGGCTACAATACTCGAACAGAGTTTGGCGATTTCGATCTGACGATTCTGCCAAAGAACGAATTGGTCCGTTTGACTTTCGGTTATTCGCCGGAACGATACAGCGGTCCCTACTTTACCAATTACCACATCGGCGGAAACGAGTTTCAGCCAATGGTTAACGCCCGCACCAGGGCCAACGACATTCGTTTCGGCGCCGACGGCAAACTGGGAAAGGTTGATTGGACTTTCATGCAGGGCTTTCGCCGTTTCCGCGACGACAGCACCATTGACACGATTCCGGCGTTTATCAATCCGAACCCAACCAACGTTGCGCGCTTCACCGCATTCTCGCGGACCGAACCGACGCGCGGCCGCGTCAACTATACCCGGGCAAGCTTGCACACGTTGTTAGGCGAACGCTTCGACATCACCGGACGGATCATTTATAGCAGATCCTCGGCGAGCTCTACCTTCCTGGAGAGCATGCAGGCCACGAACTTTAATTCGCGCATCTCAGGTCAGCCGGGACCTCCTAATACACTACTACTGGGTCGCTACAACATTCCGTCGATTGCCTCGCGTCCGAATACGCAGGGCGATGTCGGTCTGACCTGGTTGGCCACTGATAAGTTTAGAATCTCAAACACCTTTCGAGTAGAAGACTTCACGATTGATGGCGTGGCCACCTTCAATGACCTTTTTTCGGTGAGGACGCCCGCTGGGGTCACCGACACTCGCAGCTTCAATTTTCTCCAGGCGTTCCGGACCACCAAGTACCGCAAATACCAGGACACGATCGAGGGTGATTACCAGTTCACTAAAAACTATTCAGTGCATTTCGGTTACCGCTATGGCAGTCGTCATGAGGAACAGTTTGCCTCGGGCTATGGCCTGGGCTCGAATGCGCCGGCGCTCGAACCGACCACATCGGAGTCTTTGACAAATCACACCCATGCATTCTTTGGCGGCTTTCGGGCCAAGCCGTCAAAAAACTGGACCATTTACTTCGACGCGGAGCGCGGCTCAGCCGACAACGTGTTCACCCGCATTGGTAATTACGACTATACGAACCTTCGCGCCAAGACCAGATGGGTGCCCAACCGGAAAGTGAATTTCAATGCGTCGGTAATCATTCGCGACAATTCCAATCCTTCCGAGATTGCCGGCGTTTCCTTATCGGATTTTGGCGTGGATGTGAAGACCCGCATTTTTCAAACGTCAGTGGATTGGCTGGTTAACCAGGACCTTTCGATCAGCGTCGGATACAACTACAACTGGGTGAACAGCGACGCGATCATCGATTACTTTTATCAGGTGCCTCCGGCGGCCAGCGTCGAACATCCCATGGGCCACTCGCTCTATTTTCAAAGAAACAACTTCTTCTACACGGATCTCGTGTGGCGTCTGAGTCATCGGATTTCCCTTTTCTCGTCGTACCGCATCAACAAAGACGGCGGCCAGGGAAGTCGCTTGTCTGATCCCGCAGGTAATCCAGGCACGATGATCACTTCTTATCCCATGAGTTTTCAGTCGCCTGAGGGACGTCTTTCGATCAGGCTCAACCGGAACTTTGATTGGAACCTTGGCTACCAGTACTACAACTACAACGAGGACGGGTTTTTGCGAACATTTCCGGGCAGTCCCAGAGCGCAAAACTATCATGCGCATCTGCCATACATGTCTTTGCGTTTGTACTTCGGGCGAAAGGAATAAGCAGGCGCGAGAGTGTATGCAGACGACAAACTCCAGCCTGGATCAGCAGCCGGGCTGGAGTTTGATCTTAAATGGAAAGCTGCGGAGCAGCGATCAGAGTTAAGCCCAGGGCGAGGCTTTGCGAGGGTATTGTTGCCTTTGCGAGCCCTGGGTAATGGTCAGTTAGACTTGGATAGCCGCGAAGCGGCGACAGAGAATGCGTAAAATGCGTAATAAGAGTCGCGCTCATTGCTGTGGTCGCCCCTTCGGAGTCCGTCGGGAAAATCGATCCCCGTGTCTCTGTGCGATCTCTGTGCCTCTGTGGTGAATGTTTTCTAGAGTAATTTCACCACAGAGACACAGAGAATCTTCACAGAGGCACAGAGAAGACCCTTTTCCGACAGACTCTTCGGATCTCAATCACTTCAGATGGTTCGTACCCAAGGCTCGCAAAGCCTTGCCCTGGGCTTACCTCTGATCGCTGCTCCGCAGCTTGTTGAAGTTCACCTCAAATCGGGGGAGTTGCGGCCGAGCTTTGGAGGCAAGACTGGCAAGACTTGCTTATTCTTGTTTCCGGATTTACGCGTTTATCTTAAGATTGACAGGATCAACGCTCAGTAAATTGAAAACGCAACGGCGCCGTTGATTTTGCCGTTAACGCGGCTTTACTTGAAGTGAAACCAGCAGGGGCCTATAGCTCTGTCACGCGGGCGATACTTAGCCTGGCGGCGATATCGCTTTTATTTGTCGTCGCGGACGGCAGTGTGCCCGGCGGGCTTGAACCGCAGCGGCGACCTCGACAGCGGCGCTCGCAGAAACCGAAGGCGCCACCCAAACCAAAAATCGATTACACGAAGTTTTCGCACACAACTCATGCGGTGACGCAGAAGCTCGCCTGTAACTCATGTCATACGGTTCCCTCGAAGAACTGGAAGGATGTTCGCAAAGGCGACGCGGCCTTCGCCGACGTCACGGATTTTCCTGAGCACTCGAGTTGTTTGAGTTGTCATCGCCAACAATTTTTTGCGCGCGAACGGCCGGCGCCTTCGATCTGCTCGAACTGTCACATCGCGGTAACGCCGCGCGATACGGCACGTTGGCTGTTTCCCAGTCTCGGTGACCTTACTGACCCACAACTTAAACGCCGAGATTTTGTCTCCGAATTCGGCGTCGCCTTTCCGCATGACAAACACCTCGATGCAGTCGGAGTGAACGGAAACACACGTCCTTCATTTGTGAATGCATTGTTTCAGGAAAAAAAGCCGGCGCCGCCGAAAAGCTGCCCGGTCTGTCATGAGACCTTTCAGCCACAGGGCAAATCGAGCGAGGAATATGTCATCAAGCCGCCAAAAACTTTGGGAGACGCTTTTTGGCTGAAGAAGGGCACGTTTCAAACAATTCCGAACAGTCATACGGTCTGCTTCACCTGTCATAACGCCGACTCGGGAATTCCGCCGGAGCCGAAGAATTGCGAGATGTGTCACAAGCTGGTAGCGCCATTGACGCTGAAAGTCGATTTCGATCCCAAGCTGGCGTCACAAATGGGTGCCGACAAGACCGTGCTCGATCGGTGGCGGCGCCGCATTTCCGCAGGCGCATTCCGGCATGAAGGTGGCGCGCATCCCGACCTGAGTTGTCTGGATTGTCACAATGCGGCGAGCTCCGCATTCAATACCGTCGATGCGAAGACCCTGAAGGTGCCGGTGAAATCGTGTGGCGGGTCGGACGGTTGTCACATCACCCAGACGCTCGATGACGGCGGCCCATTGAATTACGAAATCGACAGTCGGAAGAAAGATCCGAATTTCGTGTGCACAAAGTGCCACATAACTTTCGGCAAAGAGCCGGTGCCTGAGAGTCATGCCAGGGCGATTCCAACGCCGAAACCGAAGGCGAATTGATGAGTGGGTTGGAAACGGGTTATTGAACCGGGAAGTATTGGCCGAGGTAAAAGCTCAGTAGCAGCCGCATGTTTATAGAAGATCAGAACAGGAAATCTTCCGAGCTCCAGAGGAGTGAAATGGTTTCGTTAGCCAGAGGGCCGAAGACCTTGGTGCTCCTACGGAGGTTGCGGATAAATGTTGGGGCTGGGTTCTGCAAATATGTGGTTCCCACGGGACTCGTTCCGCTAACCATCGCCGTTATTATTTTCACGGTTGCTTTTATCAACATGCGTGTTCACGGCTCGGTCTTGATTCCCTCGAACGAACCATCTCCCCAACAACAAATGCAAATGCCTGAGGGTCTCGACTATTCGAAGTTTCAGCACAGCAACGCAAATCATGCGCGACTGCCGTGCCTGCTGTGTCATCGCCGGGATTCGAACGCGCCAATGCCCACCCGTCCGGGCGCTGACAAGCATTTGCCCTGCGCCGGATGTCATGCGCAGCAGTTCGCGAATGCCGACAGTCCGCTCTGTGGGATCTGTCACACTAACGCAAAGTCAGGTGCGATGAAACCCTTTCCGCGGCTCAGAAGTTTTAATATGAAGTTCGACCACGCGCGCCACCTGGGCAGCGTGAGTTGCGCAGGTTGTCATCGTCCCGCGCGCGGCGGTGTAGCGCTTTCAATTCCTGCAGGCTTTAACGCGCACACAAACTGTTTCCGATGTCACAGTGAGCGCGCGCAATCCGGCGGTCGCGACATCTCGTCGTGCGGGACGTGTCATCAGCTTGGCGGTTATTCCCGGACGTCGCAGTTCGCCCGGGCGTTTCGGGTCGGCTTCAGTCATGGAGAGCATAACAAAGTGACTTGCAGAGAGTGTCATCAGATCCTTGCGGGCATGCCGCAACGGAGACAAGTGACCGAGCCGCAAGCGCTGAATCATCACGCCACCGGACGCGGCAAGAGTTGCCTGACTTGTCATGATGGGAAACGCGCGTTTGGGGGTGATGACTTTACTGTCTGCACGCGCTGTCACACGGGCACGATGTGGCGATTTTGAATCTGGAGGAGACCAGGGAATCAGTGGGAGACCTGGTCCTCGAGAGCAGGAAACATTGAACGCTGGTCCCGGAGGGACCAAATGTTTATAGAAACCAGGGGTTCCACCCTGTAACTTTTGTCAGGTTCGCCACCAGGAAACTATCAATATTCTTAATTGTCGCGATAGAATCAGCGCCAACCGCGCGGAGGTAAACTTATGCTGGTTCGTAAAAAAGTGGGTTCAGAGACCTTTTTAAGATTTCTTGCTTTCTTGGCTTTGATTGGCCTGGCATCACCTTTCGTTTGGCAACAGACCAGTTCGCAAACGAAAGTCCCCGAGACCCTCGTACTGGCGAAAGAGTCCAGGCTGGGGAAGGTAACTTTCAACCATCTCAAGCATGCGACTGAGAATCGTAACGCAGATCTTTCCAAGCCAAACGCCTGTGTTGATTGTCATCATACAGCTCAGCCGGCAAGTGAAGCTGCAAAGCGTCCGCCACACAAAACTGCGTGGCCGGCGGACCGTACCACGACGCTAACGATGGATCTGTTGGAGAAGGATGCCAAGGCAGTTGGAGCAATTTGCACAGATTGTCATGCGCGGACAGGTGAAAAACCCAAGCTGCTGCCGGCCATCCCGACGGTCAAGTTTGAGAATGCGGCCGAACCGACCGTCATGACTAACCAACAGGCATTCCATCACGCGTGTGGCGATTGCCACGATGCCGTAGTCAAGGTTAAGCCGGACTCGACGGGTCCAACTTCAAAGAAGTGCACGACCTGTCATAAAAAGAGCGCGTAGCAGGTACGCACGCCTCCGGCGTGCCGACGGGTGGTACGCACGCCTCCGGCGTGCCGCCGGGAATTGATGAGGTCTTAACGATGCACGCCAGAGGCGTGCGTACCGAACTTGGCGGAAATTCTCCCACCGCTGAGAGAAATTACACAATCTTTTCCGCGAGGTCGCGTTTTTACGGCGCTACCCGTAATGGAATGAGCCTTGCTCAAGCATCCTCATTGAAGTTGAAGTAAACTGCTCAGAGAAGAGCTTTATTCAGGAAGGTGATACGAACGATGAAAAAGATCGCAGCAATTTTAATTGCTATTCCTCTCGCAGCCACGGTCTTATTGGTTTCCGCAGCGGCGCGAAATGCCAGTGCCGAAGACGCGGCCGCGACTTATACCAGCAAATGCAAGATGTGCCACGGCGCTACGGCGGAAAAGAAAATGGACAAGACCAAAGCCGATGATGAGCTGATTCAAACAGTGCTTAAAGGCAAGAAGGCCGAGAAGCCGCCTAACATGCCGGGATATGAAGAGAAAGGCATGACCGCAGAACAAGCCAAAGCGCTGGTGGACTACATGAAGTCGCTGAAGTAAGAGCCACACCTGGAAGTTTGGAGTTCCGCGTTTACGCGGCCGCCTAAAGGCGGAACTCCGAACAATCTATACGATGGCCTCCGCATAGCTCTCTCGAGAGATCGGGAGAGCTATGTTTTTCTTTTGCCAAAGGGCTTTGCCTCAAAAGTATTTTGTCCTCGTCCGCGAAGCGGACTGAAAGAGAATAGCCCAGCGCTTCAGCGCTGGGTAACTCGGTCTGTTCCCTGGAGTCCGTGAAGCGGACGACTGAATAAACTTAGACCTGCAACATTTAGGACTCAGCCGTCCGCTTCACGGACTGAACCTAATTACGTCATCCGATCCCACCGATGAATCGGTGGGCTAATATCATTCGTCGGCTTCGCCGACTTTTGAGGCAGAGCTTCTGCGAAAGAAAAACGCAGCGCTTAAGGTAGTAGCGTTTGTGCCTTTGAATGTGACGCTGGTCACCGCGTTTTCTTCGCGCAAACGGTAACTTTCCAGAGGATTCCTCCCGGAAATGAGTAAGCCGTGGGACCCCGTACAGCTTCCCTAACCATTCTAATTGCGCTTTTGTTTTGTGCTGCGATTCCACTCGTAGTCCTGACACCCTCGTCTGCCCAACAGACTCAGAACCAAAACTCTTCCCCGCCGGTCAAACCAAACGCAGGCAGCATCATCGGTGGTCCAAACGCCAATCAATCGGCCCCTCAACCGAATCTGCAATGCCAGGGTTGCCACGGTCCCGGCAAACAACTTCCTTATCTGGCCGGCTCGCTGTTTCACAACGCGCCGCACACGGAATATGAGCGTGGATTTCATGCTAAGGCGCTGCAGGCAGGAACCAAGGCGGCAAGTTGTCTTGACTGTCACACACGTAATCGCGACATGACGACGATGCTGCCGGCCAGCGATCCCAAGTCAACCATCAATCGTGCGAACATCGCGGAGACTTGCGGCCGCTGCCACGGTGACAAGAACGTGATGCAGGGAAGTGGCATCAGCGATCGACCCCTGCTTGCATACCGCGAGAGTGTGCACGCGAAAGCCATTGCCCGCGGCAACCTGAGCGCGGCGGTCTGCACCGACTGTCACAATGCTCACGACATTGAACCTGCGTCGAACGGTCAATCAACCATCGCGAGGGTCAACATTCCGAAGACGTGCGGCAAATGCCATAGCACCGAAGCGAATGAGTTCATGCAGAGCATTCACGGCCAGGCGATCGTGCGCGGCGTGTCACGCTCGCCGGTGTGCACGGACTGTCACGGCATTCACAGCATCAACACGGCGTTCGACCACGTGACCTCGACGGCTTCGACTGCCGTCGCGACTGAGAGCTGTGCGAAGTGTCATGAGGGCGTGACGTTGACACAGGAATTCGGTGTCGCCGGCGGGCGTGTCAGCAGCTACAAAGACAGTTATCACGGTCTGGCGTCCCAACTCGGATCGAAAGTCGTGGCCAACTGTGCGAGTTGCCATGGCGTCCACAACATCCTGCCTTCGTCAGATTCGCGTTCGATGATCAGCGCGAACAACCTGCAGCAGACGTGCGGGCAGTGTCACGTCGGCGCCAGTGCTAATTTCACCAAAGGCAAAATCCATTTTGCTTCCGAACTAGTCTCGAATGTAGGAACTCGCGACATGGGAGCGCGCGGCACGGCGATCGTCCGCTGGATCTATCTGCCTTTAATCCTGCTCACGATTGGCGGAATGGCTGCGCACAACCTTCTGGTATGGCGCAAGAAAGTGATTGCCAGGCGCCGGCAGGTGCGCACCGTTGTGCGTCTGACCGCGAACCAGAGACTGCAACACTGGCTGCTCCTGACCAGCTTCATCATTCTGGTTCTAAGTGGCTTTGCCTTGCAGTATCCGGATTCCGGGCTGGCCTGGATTCTTGGCTCGAACGAATTCTTGCGGCGCATTTTTCATCGGGTCGCTGCGGTCGTCATGCTGGTTGTTGGCGTTTATCACCTGCTGTACCTCGCGCTTTCGAAGGATGGCCGGCAGTGGGTGAAGGACATGCGGCCAAAGCTGAAGGATGTCCGGGACGTCATCGGAAACTTCGCGTATTACCTCGGTATCAAACGGGTGAAACCGAAGATTGCTCGTTTTGGCTACGCCGAGAAAGCCGAGTATTGGGCTGTGATTTGGGGCACGATAGTCATGGGTCTCACCGGTCTGATGATCTGGTTCAAGATTTCTTTCTTCAGCTTTCTCCCCCGTTGGTGGATCGACATCGCGCTGGCCATACACTTTTACGAAGCTGTGCTGGCGACTCTGGCCATCATTGTCTGGCACTTCTATCAGGTCATTTTCGATCCGGACGTCTACCCGCTGAACTTTGCGCTGATTGACGGTCGCGTCTCGGAAGAGCTCTTTCAGGAAGAGCACGAACTGGCCTATCAGGAAATGCGCGAACAGGCGAGAAAAACGGATGCGAAGGCGGAAACCGCTGAGCCGGTGACAGCCGGCGACGCGGAGTTAGATAAAGCGTGAAATCCTCTTGCTTATAAAAGTTGACCGACGTATTGTTACCCCGTACGACGTCGGTCCAGGCATTTAACAGCAAAGTTGCGCGTCGCCCGCCAACCAACAAACGGGAAAAAAACCTCCGATGGAATCAACTGATGGTGTGGTTGCGAAACGGCCCAGCCTTTTACGCAACTACATAAGTTTCATGGGCGGGGCAATCGTCGTCGCCAGTCTGGCGAGCGTTATCCTGCTCTTCTTAATCGAAATAACTTCCCATGCAGAGAATCCCTACCTGGGCATTCTGACGTACATCATCGGTCCGGCCATTATGATCTTTGGTTTGCTGGTCGTCGTCGTGGGAATTATCCTGGAACGGCGCCGGCGTCATCGCGGCGCGCCCGAACAGATTTCCCGATACCCGACGCTCGACCTCAACGATCCACGCGCGCGTCGTTCCTTCCTGATATTTCTCGGGATCACTTTTTTCTTTGTCAGTGCCAGCGCTTTTGGTAGTTATCGCGCGTTTGAATACACAGAGTCGGTGGCTTTCTGTGGCGAAACCTGTCACACGGTCATGAAGCCTGAGCACACCGCCTACCTCGCCGGGTCACACGCGCGCGTGGCCTGTGTCGGTTGTCACGTAGGCCCGGGCGCGGGTTGGTACGTTAAGTCAAAACTGTCCGGCGCTTATCAACTCTACTCGGTGACCTTCAACAAATACTCGCGGCCGATTGGGAGTCCGGTTCACAACCTGCGGCCGGCGCAAGGGACCTGTGAGCAGTGTCATTGGCCCGAAAAGTTTTTCGGCGCCCAGATGAAGGTCCTGAATCGGTATGGTCATGACGAACAGAACACGCTGCGCCAGAGACGCATGCTGATCAATGTGGGTGGTGGCAGTCCCAGCACCGGAATGGTCGCCGGCATCCACTGGCACATGAACATTGCGAACGACATTACTTATGTCGCGACCGACGATCGGCGGCAGGTAATTCCCTGGGTGAGGATAAAGGACAGTAAGGGGAACGTAACCGAATATTATGATCGCAGTCGCCCGGCTACGCCGGAGCAAATGGCGAAAGGCGAAACGCGGCACATGGACTGTGTTGATTGTCACAACCGGCCCGCGCATGTTTATCTGCCGCCGGATCTGGCGGTTGACCAGGGCTTTGTCGCCGGCCGTTTGGATCCGTCGCTGCCTTATTTAAAGAAGCAATCCGTCGAGGTTCTGAGCAGGACATACACAACCACGCCAGAAGCAGTTAATACCATCGCGACCACCCTGAACGATTTCTATCGCACGAAATACCCTGAGGTCTATGCCAGCAAGCGTACTTCGATTGATGGTGCCGTCGCCGAGGTGCAAAGGATTTTTCAAACCTATTTCTTTCCGGAGATGAAGACCGACTGGCAGACGCATCCAAACAACATCGGCCACCTTTATTTCTCCGGCTGCTTCCGCTGTCATGACGGCGAGCATGTGAGCAAAGACGGTAAAGTGATCACCAATAACTGCAACGTTTGTCACACAATGATCTATGACTCTGCCGGGCCACCGGCAAAGAACGTGACGACCGGACCATTTCAGCATCCGGTCGATCTGGGCGCGCTGGCCGAACGCAAATGCGAGTCATGTCACAAGGCCAACAAACCATTCGTGCATCCAATCAACCTCGGCGACATCTCGATGTTCCAATGCGCCGAGTGCCATCCGAAGAAAGAAAATAAGCTGGCTGCGAATTAAGTTGTGAACCGTGCGCGCGTTAATGAGCTGCGGAGCAGCGATCAGCGTTAGGCCCAGGGCGAGGCTTTGCGAGGGAAACTAGATAGTTGACTCACCTCACCAACCCGAAGGGCTACTTTCTGGCAACCCTTCGGGTTGCGCCTTTATTAGGCGGACTGGGCTTTTGATTTATGAGTGAAGGTTAAAGCAGTTGTCTTCCCCAGATGCTCACGGAAAATCCGCGCCGCGCCGGCCAGAAAGTCATACGAAGTCAGAATCCCCACTAGCTTGCCGTCATCAACTACGGGCAAACAACCAATCCGATTGCTTTGCATGATCTCGAGTGCTTCGAGCGTCGGGGTGGAAGAAGAAACAAACAACGGATCGGTTTTCATCAGGTCCCGGACCGTCAGGGCCTTTTCAGCCGGCGACGGCGATCCCTTGACGAGCAAATGCAGCAACGCCCGATGCGTAATCAGACCGACCAGGCGACCTTGTTCGTCTTCGACCGGTACATGCCGCACGTGCTGCCAATCCATCACGCTGGCGGCGAGGTCAAGCAAATCATCGGGCCGCACGGTGAAAAGATCTGTGGACATAAACTGCTCCACCGTTTGATAACTCTGGCTCCAATCGGTGTCTTCGCCAGGAGACATGATTTCCCATTTGTGCACGGGCTTTTCCTCTCTTTGCTGTTGGAGCATGCGGGCCGCCAGTTCGCGATAACGGCAATCTTTCGGCTCCAAATTTTCCATTGACGCGAGCGACTTCAAGATCCAGCGCGAACCGGTCTGTCTGGTGCTAACGCGTTCGCTGATTATCCCGAGGTACTTGTCGACGTCCGCAGCATCGACGCCGGCATCCTTTAATCCGGCGCGGGCCAGTGGCAACAATTGTTCTTCAATCAGCCTGGCAGCCGAAAGTGTTTTGTTGTCGAGCCAGGTTAACTGCGCATGCAGATCGTAACGGGCCGCGGCAAAGAAGTTTGCCTTGGCGTCGTCAAAGTTAAGGCGTTCGGCGATGTCCCCATACTCCTGCGGCAACGCCAGCATCAGCCCGATAAAGAAAGCCGTGTTGGCAACTTCATCAACGACGGTGGGACCAGCCGGGAGAGCGCGATTCTCGATCCGCAGGTGCGCGACGCTATTCGAAACTCCATAACAGGCGCGATTCCAGGGCCAAACCGTGCCGTTGTGCATGAACAACGCTGAAAGTGCCGGTATCTCGCCGCGAGACAGCATTTCCAGCGAGTTCTGGTCAGGCAGCGAAATCATGATTGGCCGAAAACGTGTGAGTTGATCCTGCAATAACTCGAGGACTGAGTTTTTCAACCAACGGTCGCCAAATCCGACACGAGTGGGCTGGCTGCGCGATTGCAACAAGCGCGAACGTTCATCGGCGGAATGCTGAAACAAGGCCAGACGCGTTTCGTGCCAAAGGCGCTTGCCGAAGAGGATTGGTGAATTGACTGCCGCAGCCAGCACCGGCGCGGTGATCGCCTGCGCCGTGTTGTAGGCCCCGGCGAACTCTTTTGGTCCAACCTGAAAATGGATCTGAAAACTGGTGTTGCACGACTCCATCATCATGTTGTCGTGCTCGATTTGCAGTTCGTCCAGGCCCTTGATGTGAATCGAAAAAGGCCCGCCTCGCAGTTTCGTGACGGCGCGATTCAGTTCGAGATAGCGCGGGTTGGGCGTGAGATTGTCGAGCGTGAGATCCGATTGTCGCAGGGTTGGCAGGATTCCCGCCAACAGCACATCGGCGCCCAGCTCGGCCGCTCGCTCACGAGTCTTCGCCATCAACTCGTTCAACTCCAGTTCCATGCGGGTAAAGCAATTACCGGCGATCAGCTGAGGCGTGATATTGGCCTCCAGATTGAAACGCGCAATCTCGGTGGTCAATCTCGGTTCCTTAAGACCTGCCAAGAGCTCTACGGCGATGGGCGCGGGTCTCAGGTGTCGATCAACCAGAAACATCTCCTGCTCGGCGCCCATGCGACGCACGCCACTTTCGATGCACCCATGATCGATCATGTAATCGAGCGCGCGCAGGTCGTCGAGCACCGCACTCATGAACGCCTGAAGTTTTTGTTCGTCGAAACCCTGCTCGACGTGTTTTTCGCCCATGATTATTTCCAGAAACCGAAGAATCGAACCCCGAGACCTGTCTGTGATTCAAGTCACAGAGCAAGTAGCGTACCTGCTCTTCCCAGCAGATTGAGTCTAGCAATCACAAATCAAATCGAAGTTAACTTGTGGAAAACCGCGTGTTGTTGAGTGAATTTCCGCAAGCTGTCGGTAGTCACCATCTCGTTCAAGGCGTTGTGTAGGCAATTACTGGTAAGGCATGAACGTTGCTGATACGCAGGCAAGTAGTACGCTCTCGGGGGGAATCAACCTTTAGATTTGGAGGGACGAGCGATGGCCAAAGACGAGCGCGACATTCTCGAGTTACTCAAGACCGAGCTGGACTTCATTGAAAGAGGCGGTTACGGCCGTTCGGTCAGGACGCCGTGGAAACCGACTTCAACGTTTCGCGATTCATTGACGTGTGTCAACTACGCGCTGCCGGAGAAGACTCACCCTTGCACAGAATGTCATCTCATCGATTTCGTGCCGCGCGCAAAACGAAACGACGAGGTGCCTTGTCATGCCATTCCGCTTAACGCCTCGGGCGATACGGCTGAGAGCCTTGAAGCCAACCAACCAAAGTTAGAGGAAGCGCTGAAAGACTGGATGCGCAAAAAGATCGCCGAGATCGAAGCTGAACGGAATTTAGAACGTTCCGTTTAGATGGCGGGCATGTCCGCTGAGTTCAACCGTTCACCAATTTAATCGGGCAAGTCCACAATCTAAACAAGACACGCCGGAAAGGGAGGTCGAGCATCATGACGGTTGTTTACTTAATCGTTGCTGCGTTGATCGTGGCCGCGATCTATTTTGGCATAAGGTATTTCGTGCGGGCCTCGCAACTGTTTTCAGGTGAACGGGTAATTATCTGCCCTGAATCCGGCAGACAGGCGATGGTCGAAATCGACACCAAACATGCAGCGATCACCTCGCTTTTCGGGCAGACGGATCTGCGCCTGGAGAATTGTGCTCGCTGGCCAATCAAACAGGACTGCGGGCAGGAGTGCCTGCTCCAGTTTGATGTCGCGCCGGCCGAGTGCCTGGTGCGTAGCGTGCTCGAGAAATGGTATCGCGATAAGAGTTGCGCTTTTTGCGAAAGGCCTTTCACTGAGATTTCAATGGTCGATCACAAACCGGCCCTGCTTAACGCGGAAGGCGTGACGGTTGAATGGCAACGGATTCCACTTTCGGCGATGAGCGAAGTGATGGCGACATATTTGCCGGTCTGTTGGAACTGTCACGTGGCCCAGAGCTTTCGCCGCGAACATCCTGAGCTGGTGGTGGATCGAACTCCGATCCCGTCGCCGCCCCCGTCGCAGTCAAATCAGAGTTCCGCGCATCGGTAATCGTGACCGCGACTGGCTATCGCTTTGTTTTTCGATCCCGTTTTGTCCGCACTGTCTTCGCGGCTTTGCCGCAGCACATGGCGGTAAGCCTTTGGCTTACCGTTGCCTGCTAGAATCCGCTGGCTACCATCCTTGACACGATCAGACGCGCGCTTGTATCACTATCCCGCCCCTTCAAACTTTTCATCATCCACTCCGGAGGTATTTGAATGTTTTCCAGGCCCAGGCTCATCGCGCTCGCCGTCATCGCGGCGTCATTTTGTTTGCCGCTCACCGTTAGATCACAGACAAAGGTTCCGCTGACTCACGAAGCGATGTGGATGATGAAGCGCGTCAGCGCGCCCAACCCCAGCCCGGACGGCAAGTGGGTTGTCTTTTCACTGGTCGAGCCCGCCTATGACGAGAAGGACCAGGTTTCTGACCTGTGGATTGTGCCAACGGACGGATCAGCCAAACCGAGGCGTCTGACTTTTTCCAAAGGAGGCGAGGGCGGCGTCGCCTGGAGTTCTGACAGCCGGCAGATTGCATTCTCTGCCAGGCGCGAGGGCGATGAAGCAACCCAAATCTATGTGCTTGATGTCGCGGATGGCGGCGAGGCCGTCCGCGTGACCTCGCTTTCCACCGGAGCCCGGGCGCCGCAATGGCGGCCCGACGGCAAGGCTTTGCTTTTCATCAGCTCAGTTTTTCCCGGCGCGGCTGATGACGAAGCAAATAAGAAAATCGCGGCTGAACGCAAGGCGCAAAAATATCGCGCCCGCGTTTACGAAAGGTTTCCGGTACGTAATTGGGACAAGTGGGTCGATGACAACCAGTCACATCTTTTTATTCAGGACGCTCAACCTGGCGCGAAAGCGAAAGACTTGCTCGCGGGTTCGAAGCTGGTTAATGAACGCGGATTTGCCGGCCGCGTGACCGACTCTGGTGACGAGCTCGATCCTGTCTGGACGCCTGAGGGAGACGCAATCATTTTTGTGGCCACAACTAATCGAGACGCGGCTGCCTACGCAAACACAAACACGTCGCTCTTCAAGGTCTCCGCAAACGGTGGCGAGCCGGTGCGGCTCACCAGCGGCGGCGACAGTTTCAGCCGACCAACTTTTCGGCCTGACGGAAAAGCGCTCTACGCGATTTTCGAAACCCAAACGGATAACAAGGTCTATCACCTGGAACGGCTGGCCAGGATTGAGGTCAGAACCGGGAGCGGTAGCGACCGGGTAGCCTCAGCACCTGTGATCCTTACGAGTAAATGGGACCGCTCCGTCAACAGCTTCGCTTTCTCGCCTGACAGCAAATCGATTTACCTGACGGCAGAAGAAGCCGGCAACGAAAAACTTTTCACCATGCCTGCGGATGGCGGTGAAGTGACTCTCGCCATGGACATGACTCGCGGTGTATACACGAACCTGAAGATCCCTGCGAAAGGTGGCACGGGCGTCCCGCCCGTGACTCACGCGCAAGATGCGCGTGCCACCCCAATTCTGTTCGCCAATTGGGAAAGCGCGACCAACCCACCCGAAATCGTCCGCCTCGATCTGAAAACGAAAACGCAGCAGCCGCTCACTTCATTTAATGCCGAAGCAGTTGCGAAGATCGATTGGCAACCGCTCCGACACTTCTGGTTTACCAGTAAAGCCGGTAAGCGCATTCACAACATGATCGCTCTGCCGCCAAATTTTGATGAGCAGAAGAAGTATCCATTATTCGTGGTGATGCACGGCGGGCCGCACAGCATGTGGCGCGACAACTGGGGACTGCGCTGGAATTATTTCATGCTCTCGCGACCGGGTTACGTCGTTTTGCTGACAAACTATTCGGGCTCGACCGGATTTGGTGAAGCGTTTGCCCAGAGCATTCAGGGCGATCCTCTCAAAGGTCCCGGCAACGAGATCAACGAAGCCGCCGACGAAGCGATTCGCCAGTACGCGTTTGTCGATGGATCGCGGCAGGCTGCGGCCGGCGCCAGCTATGGCGGTCACCTGGCCAACTGGCTGCAGGCCTCGACCACACGTTACAAAGCGCTGGTCAGTCACGCCGGTCTGATCAATCTCGAATCGCAATGGGGCACCAGCGACACGATCTATTCGCGCGAGGTGAATAATGGCGGGCCGGTCTGGGAACAAGCTGCCACTTGGCGCGAGCAGAACCCCATCAGGTTCGCCGCTAATTTCAAAACACCGATCCTGCTTTCAGTTGGCGAGAACGATTTTCGCGTGCCGCTGAATCAGACTCTGGAAAACTGGAGCGTGCTGCAACGCCTGCGGATTCCCAGCAAGCTGATCGTCTGGCCCGACGAAAACCACTGGATCCTGAAAGGCGAGAACGGCCGCTTCTGGTATCAGGAGCTGTATGCGTGGCTGGGCAAATATCTGAATTGATCCATTGAATCATTGGGTCAATGAATCAATTTTATCTGCGTAATCTGTGGATTCACTTCTGTTTCACCTTAACCAAAACTGGAGAGGTTGCGCCCAGGTTGCCATTCATTTCCGTAGCAACAATCCGAATGTCATAGTCTCCGGCGGCGGGAAAAGTGTACGTTGCGGAAAACAAGCTGGGCTGGCCCGTATAGCTCAAGGTTAAAGTCTGGTTAGTTCCTCCGTTGCTGATGATCGCTTGCACGCTGAAATTGGCAGCCGGCCAGAACAGGTTGTCGATCAGACAGCCACACATCATACGCACCTGAGCTGTGATGGTGGTGGGTGTTCCTTCAACGATTGACGCGGTGGCGGCAGGTTCGGTTAGCGCGGTCAATAGCCCGGGTATCACCAGAACCACCGCCGACGGTCCGGTGAGCGACAGGTTCGGTATTACCAGACGTTTGCTCAGGACCGAAATTCGCCGATCGGCCACCGAGGTGGCCACGAAAGTCAGTACCGTGGGTTCTGCCAAAGGAATTTCTGCGGTGAACTCCGTTGCCTCATCAGCACGTACCGGGTAACCCCAGGGGTAGGGCTGGTCCATGATCAGGGCCGTCACGCCGGAGCCATCGGTGTTCGCCAGCAGACCCTGATCGGTCAGACCGGACGCCAAAGGCGCGTCGGCATCGTCGGGGCCGTAGATGTCAATCATGGCGAAGCCCACGTGCTGTCCAACGAACTTACCTCCCAGGGCCAGCGCCCTTACAGATATTTTGGTCTTGGTTGTCATGTAGTCTCCTTTGAGTTCGTGATGGATTACCTGCCATGTACGCTATTCCCTGAAGACAACACCCGGTCTACTTCTCTAACGGTTCTTACCAGCCAGCGCCCGGGCCGTGAACGTCGCGAGGTCGCGAAAGACGGGTTCGATTCCCGCTTCCTTTGCCTCTGCCGGCAATTGCAAGTGCTGTTCGATCCGCGACGAGATGTTTTGTAAGTCACCTTGATCGGCGTAGGGGGCGAGATGTTGCCACAACATTTCATGCGCGCGCTTGCGCTCCATCACTTCCAGGCCGTCCAGCATCTGCCGGTGCGGCGTGCCTTCCCAAATTGGGAGAATCATCGCTTCGCGCAGCCAGCGTTCAGCCGGGTATTCAGCCAGCACCCCCAGGCCGCCGTGAACCTCCATGTTCCACTTCGCAAATTGCACCGCGAGTTCGGCGGTCCAGTACTTTGCCAGATGCGCGATCAGCCGGAACAGGTGATAGCGATCAGAATAGCGCGGCGTCTCTTGCCAGACTTCGTCCAGCAGTTGAATCGCTTCCCACATCAAAGCACGCGCATCACGTAACTGCGCGAAGCGCTCACGAAACTGACGCCCCATGAGCGGATGCTCGATGATGGGTTTTCCGAAGGCGACGCGGCCTTCGGCGAAGGTGAGCGCGTCCGCGAACGCGCGTTGGGCCAGAGCGACGCTGCCGGTAATGTTGCCCACTCGCGAAAGATTGAGCGACTCCAGAATCAGATAGATGCCCCACTCCTGTTTGCCAAGGAGGTAAGCCTCGCTGTCCCGCAATTCAACTTCGCCGGTGGGAACTGAGCGCGTGCCGATCTTATTTTTCAGACGGCGAATGAAGTAGTTGAGCTGCCGTGACCCGGTCGCTGTCGCTCCGGGTACTGACACTTGCTCACTCGCGCCCCTGGGGACCTCCCGATAACGCGGCACCAGAAACAGCGCCAGGCCTTTTGGTCCCGAGGGTGCGCCTTCAGGACGCGCGGCGACGATCGCGAGTTCTGCACCGACGTTGCTGGAGAAATATTTGTCGCCGTTTAGGATCCAGAGGTCGTTTGAGGCAGAACGGTCAGCAGACTGGACAGTCCGCTGTACGGGCCGGGCGATTGTTTCGACGTTCGCCCCGAGATCGGAACCGCCTTTCACTTCAGTCATCCAGGTGGCGCCTTGCCAGTTGGTCCCGTCACGGCGCAGCAGATGGGGCAGATAACGATCTCGTAATTCCGGCGTCCCGTACTTTCGGAGCGGCACGGTTGTGGACAGGGAAACGATGTAAGGACAACCGAGTCCGGCATCGAAGAAGCACGTGACGTAATCGATGAGGTAATGCATCCTGAGTGAGCCGGAATCGTCGGCGAACGGCCGCCAGATGGCCCCGGCTTGATAACCTCGCTTCAGCATCTTCCAGTAGTCGGGCGGGAAAAGAATTTCGTCAGCGCGTTTGCCGAATTGATCGAACATGCGCAACCAGGGTGTACCGGCGCGATCAACCGCTTCTGAAATTGCAGTTCCTTCCGTGAACCACCATGATTCGTAATCTTTGAGCGCAGTTAGTTGTGAGTCGGGAACCAGTTCGCCGAGGAATCGAAGCGGTGATTTCAGAGACTGAAGGTCCATGGGATGGCTATCCGCAGATTACGCAGATTACGCAGATTGTTTCAATCGCCTAAGGAATCAGCAGCAACTTTCCGGTAGTCTTGCGGCCTTCAAGATCGCGATGCGCTTGTTGCGCCTCAGCCAGCGGATACCGGTGGTGTATCCGTAATTTCAACTCGCCGCGCACAATCATTTGCAATACATCGTTGGCCCGCTGCTCGAGTTCGTCACGCGTCGCGGTGTAATCCTTCAAAGTAGGCCGCGTGACGAAAAGCGATCCGTGTTTAGTCAGTTGCATGAGATCGAAAGGCGGCACTGCTCCACTCGCGCCGCCAAAGAGCACCAGATAACCGCGCGGCCGCAGCACCTTGAGATCCTTTTCGAAAGTGTCTTTGCCAACGCCGTCATAGACTGCGTGCACACCCAGGCCATCTGTCAGTCGCCGCGTTTCAATTTCAAAGTCCTTCTGGGTGTAGACGATTACTTCATCAGCGCCGGCGTCGCGCGCAAGTTGCGCCTTCGCGTCGGTACCGGCAGTGGCGATTACGCGCGCGCCAAAGTGCTTCGCCAGCTGGACCAGCAGCAGGCCCACACCGCCGGCCGCCGCGTGAATCAAGACGGTGTCGCCCTGCTTGACTGGATAGCTGCCGCGGCTCAGGTAGTGCGCCGTCATGCCCTGCAACATCGCTGCGGCCGCCTGATCGAAATCAAGTTCGTCGGGAATCTTCACTAACTGCGCAACTGGAACTGATGCCAACTCGGCATAACTTCCAAGGCGGCCGACGTAGGCAACGCGTTCACCAGCTTTGAAAGTGGTGACGTCGGCGCCAACCTCAACAATCACACCGGCAGCTTCCTGCCCATTGATGAAAGGCAGGGGCGCGGGATAGCGGCCCTCGCGGAAGTAGACATCGATGAAGTTCACACCCGCCGCTTTGATTTGGATCAGCGCTTCGTTCGGTTTGAGTTCGGGAGTGGCCGCGTCGACCAGCGCGAGCACCTCCGGTCCGCCAACCTGCGATACCTGAATGGCTTTCATGGGGCAATAGTAAAGCGTAACGGGAACAGTGAAAAGAGATTAGCCGCGGATGAACGCGGATCGACGCAATAGTTCTTTTATTCACACCGAGGCTTTAGCCCGGTGGTCAGCACATTGCCGAATCTAACAGAACCGTTTCCAACGGTTTCCATCCGGCAAATCACCGACTCGTTCTTACTTACCGAAGTTTCCCGGAGGTCGGAAAAGTAAACCGTTAAAACGCATAATGAAAGGGCGCCCCTAGTGGTGATAAGTTGAAGTTGTCAACGAAACAACAAAGTCACCACAGGAGGAACCCTTATGAGCGAGAAGTATGTCGCGATGGATGTGCACAAGGCAAGCGTGGCGATTGGCGTCCGTGATGCGAGAGGTAGGTACATCATGGAGTCGATCGTAGAAACCAAAGCCACCACG